>SESB01000125.1_pt1 | contig 54911 bp, 45 predicted proteins | sample 3171441 | NCBI WGS metagenome assembly SESB01 (sample SAMN06051867, study PRJNA518727) | freshwater metagenome | biome: subpolar coniferous forest; feature: holomictic lake; material: water; isolation source: holomictic Lake 227, 6 m depth | place: Canada: near Kenora, Ontario | collected...
GGAACTCAGCCGAGAACGCAAATTGCGCGCCTTGCCGACGTAAATAACCCGATCGTGCTCGTCATAGAAGCGATACACCCCAGGATCGGTGGGAATATGAGAGGGGCGATAACTCTGCGGGTCGCTCATGAGAACTTCGCTCGGTTAGACCCGAACACCTTCCAGGACTTCGGCTAAGTAGGTACCCGTATAACTTGCTGGATTTTTGGCGACTTCTTCGGGAGTTCCTTCGGCGACAACCAACCCCCCACCAGAACCACCTTCAGGACCAAGGTCTATGACCCAATCTGCCGATTTAATGACGTCGAGATTATGTTCAATAACGATTACCGTGTTGCCGGTATCAACAAGTCGGTTGAGCACAATGAGAAGTTTTCGTACATCTTCAAAGTGAAGACCTGTGGTTGGTTCATCCAGAACATAAATTGTGCGACCGGTAGAACGACGTTGAAGTTCAGTTGCCAATTTAACGCGCTGCGCTTCACCGCCCGACAGAGTTGGGGCCGATTGGCCCAAGCGGACGTATCCCAAGCCCACATCGTTCAGGGTCTTGAGATATCTGGCGATAGCAGGAACGGATTCGAAGAAGTGGCTGGCTTCTTCAATCGGCATATTAAGTACTTCGGCAATGGTTTTACCTTTGTAGTGAACTTCTAGAGTCTCGCGGTTATAGCGCGCACCATGACAGATCTCGCACGGCACATAGACATCGGGAAGAAAGTTCATTTCAATAGTGATGGTTCCGTCACCGGCGCAGTTTTCGCAGCGGCCACCTTTAACGTTAAAGGAGAAGCGGCCTTGTTGGTATCCGCGAATTTTGGCCTCGGTAGTCTCGGCAAAGAGAGCTCGGATTTTGTCGAAGACGCCGGTGTAAGTGGCGGGGTTGGAACGCGGAGTTCGACCAATCGGAGATTGGTCGACGTGAACGACTTTGTCGAGTTGATCCAGACCAGTAACTGTGCGATGGCGACCCGGCACGATTCGTGCGCCATTGAGCTTGTTTGCCAAGGTAGCGTACAAAATATCGTTAACTAAAGTGGACTTGCCGGAACCGCTAACACCGGTGACCGCCACAAAGGCGCCAAGCGGGAAAGTCACATCGATATTTTGCAGGTTATTTTCGCGAGCTGCCTTCACGGTAATGGAACGACCTTTGGCCAAAGGTCTGCGCACCTCAGGGATATCGATCTTGCTCCGGCCAGAGAGATAGGCGCCAGTGATAGATGTAGGGGCATCGATCAGTGCTTGGTAATCACCAGAGGAGACCACATGTCCCCCGTGTTCGCCTGCGCCAGGGCCGATATCGACAATCCAATCGGCGGTACGAATCGTGTCCTCATCGTGCTCGACGACAATCAAGGTATTACCCATATCTCGCAACCGCGTCAGAGTTTCGATTAATTTGCGGTTATCGCGTTGGTGCAAGCCGATACTGGGCTCATCCAATACATAGAGCACTCCCACCAAGCCGGAGCCAATTTGTGTTGCCAATCGAATGCGCTGAGCTTCTCCGCCGGAGAGCGTTGCAGCTGGTCGCTCGAGGGAGAGATAGTCCAAGCCCACGTCCAGCAGGAAGCCCATGCGCGCATGAACTTCCTTTAATACTCGCTCGGCTATTTGGCGTTCGCGGGTATTAAGCGAAATCTTCTGCAAGAAAGCGGCGCATTCGGAGATGGAAAGTTGGCAAATTTGAGCGATGCTCTTGCCTCCCAGAGTTACGGCTAGAACTTCTGGTTTCAGCCGAGCTCCTTTACAGACCGGGCAGGGAATTTCGCGCATGTAGGACTCGTACTTTTCACGGCTGTAATCGCTATCGGTTTCGCCATGCTTGCGATGAATAAAAGGAACGACACCTTCAAATCCGGTGGAGTAGTTGCGAACTCGGCCATACCTGTTCTTGTACTTCACATGAACTTCATAATCGTAACCATGCAGAATTGCGCTCTTGGCTTTGACCGAAAGCTTCTTCCATGGATTGTCCAAAGAAAATTTAAGGTCCTCTGAGAGGCCTTCTAGCAAGCGGGTGAAATATTCGGCGAAATGACCCGAAGACCAAGGCGCGATCGCACCTTCATTAATCGATATGGAGTCGTCCGGAATAATGAGTTCTTCATCGACTTCCAGACGCGTTCCGATTCCGGAACATTCGGTGCAGGCGCCAAAGGGTGAGTTAAAGGAGAATGAGCGCGGCTCGAGTTCTTCGAAAGAAAGTCCACAATCGTGGCAGGCCATATGTTCGCTGTAGGTGCGCTCTTTGCCCTCGGCGCCCTCTTTCATATCTACGAAATCAAGAACCACGAGACCACTGGCTAGGCGCAGGGCGGTTTCGATGGAATCGGTGAGTCGAGTCTTGGATTCGGCTTTGGCGTTGAGGCGATCAACGACAACCTCGATGGTGTGCTTCTCTTGCTTTTTAAGTTTGGGGACTTCGGTTAATTGATACACCACGCCATCAACGCGAGCTCTGGAAAACCCCTGGATAGTGAACTCTTTAAAGAGGTCCACAAATTCACCTTTGCGGGCACGAACGACTGGAGCCAGGACTTGAAACCTGGTAGTCGCCGGCATCTCCAAGATCTGGTCCACGATATTTTGTGGAGTTTGCTTGGCAATTGCTTTGCCACAGTTGGGGCAATGTGGACGACCGGCACGGGCAAAGAGTAGGCGCAAGTAGTCATACACCTCGGTGATGGTTCCGACGGTGGACCTGGGATTTCGATTGGTGGATTTTTGATCAATGGAAACTGCTGGAGAAAGACCTTCGATAAAGTCCACATCTGGCTTATCCATTTGGCCCAGAAATTGGCGGGCATAGGCAGAGAGAGACTCGACATAACGGCGCTGGCCCTCAGCAAAGATGGTGTCGAATGCTAGGGAAGATTTTCCGGATCCGGAAAGGCCAGTGAAAACAATCAGCGCATTTCGAGGCAGATCCAGTGAGACATTCTTGAGATTGTGCTCGCGCGCACCTCGAATTATTAAGCGGTCTGACGTCACGTGCCGGCCTCTTCCATTCCCCTAAGTTCGCGCTTTAATTCACGAATTTCATCGCGCAATCTGGCGGCAAGTTCGAACTGTAAATCTGCAGCCGAAGATCGCATCTGATCCGTGAGGGATTCTATGAGAGCCAGGAGCTCTTGTCTTGGCAGAGAAGCGAGTTCCTTGGCGTGGACTCCGATAGCAACAGCCTTGGGAGAGCGGCTATTGCGATTATGAGAATGCGAAAGCTCTTCAGTGTCCTCGACTTCGCGACTGATGAGGTCGGTAATGTCGGCGATTTTCTTTCGAAGAGGTTGCGGATCGATGCCATGCGCAGTGTTGTAGGCAATCTGCTTGGCGCGGCGGCGATTGGTTTCATCAATGGCTTGCGCCATGGATTTAGTGAGGTTATCGGCGTACATGTGAACTTCGCCAGAGACGTTACGGGCGGCACGGCCAATAGTCTGAATAAGCGATGTTGCAGAGCGCAAGAATCCTTCTTTATCTGCATCCAAAATTGCAACGAGGGAAACTTCGGGTAGGTCAAGTCCTTCACGTAATAGGTTGATGCCGATGAGGACGTCGTACTCCCCCGAACGGAGTTCGCGCAAAAGTTCAACGCGACGCAAGGTATCAACTTCAGAGTGGAGATAACGAACTTTGACACCTAGACCAAGCAAGTAGTCGGTCAGATCTTCCGACATTTTCTTGGTGAGAGTCGTGACGAGAACGCGCTCATTCTTCTCGGCGCGCTTGCGGATTTCACCTAAGAGATCATCGATCTGGCCCTTGATAGGTTTGAGCACAATTTGTGGGTCAATCAATCCGGTTGGGCGGATGACTTGTTCGACCACATCGCCTTCGACCTTGGCCATTTCGTATTTACCTGGCGTGGCCGAGAGATACACCGTCTGACCTTTACGGCCTAGGAATTCATCGAAGCGCAGCGGACGATTGTCCATAGCGCTAGGAAGTCGAAAACCATGCTCGACCAGGGTTCTTTTACGAGAAGCATCGCCTTCATGCATCGCCCCGATTTGAGGAACAGTTACGTGGGACTCATCGATGACGGTGAGGAAATCTTCGGGGAAATAGTCCAGCAGACAGTTAGGTGCAGAACCAGCGTCACGACCATCGATATGGCGAGAGTAGTTTTCGATACCCGAGCAGAAACCCAATTGGCGCATCATCTCTAGATCAAAGGTGGTTCGCATGCGCAGGCGTTGGGCTTCGAGTAACTTATTTTGACGCTCAAATTCAGTGACCTTGGCTTCCATCTCGATCTCGATGGCGGCCATGGCGCGTTCCATAGTTTCAGGTCCGGCCGAATAGTGGCTGGCGGGAAAGACATACATCTCTTGTTCATCACGCACTATCTCGCCAGTGAGTGGGTGAAGCGTCATGATGCGCTCGATCTCGTCACCAAACATTTCAATGCGCAAAGCGAGTTCTTCATACATTGGGATGATTTCAATGGTGTCACCACGAACGCGAAAGGTGCCACGCTCGAAGGCGATGTCATTACGTTTATATTGAATATCGACAAACTTGCGCAAAAGTTGATTGCGCTCGATGACATCTCCCACTTTGAGGCGAATCATGCGATCGACGTATTCTTGTGGCGTACCTAAACCATAAATACAGGAAACCGTCGCCACGACGATGACATCACGTCTGGTCAGCAGCGAATTGGTGGCGGAGTGGCGCAGGCGCTCGACTTCGCTATTGACCGCGCTATCTTTTTCAATGAAAGTGTCAGTCTGAGGAACATAGGCTTCTGGTTGGTAGTAGTCGTAGTAGGAAACAAAATATTCGACGGCGTTGTTAGGAAGTAACTCCTTGAACTCATTTGCCAACTGTGCGGCGAGAGTTTTGTTCGGGGCTAGAACCAAGGTCGGTCGTTGCAGCTTTTCAATAAGCCAGGCAGTAGTCGCAGATTTACCAGTACCGGTTGCACCAAGGAGAACTACGTCGGATTCGCCGGCGTTTATTCGCCGAGAGAGCTCTTCAATAGCAGCAGGCTGATCACCGGATGGAACATAGTCGCTGATGACTTGAAAAGGATTGACCTTGCGCTCGAGGTCGGTGACTGGGCGCACTACTTTCCCCGTGCTCGAGGAAGAAGTACTTCATCCCATAGATTTTCGACTTGGCGGAGTAGATGATCGTGATCGCCATCGTTGTGAATAAGAAAATCTGCGATGGCTTTGCGGTCATCATCGGTGGCCTGAGCTTTGATACGGGCAGCGATCTCGTAGCCTTTGAGGCCACGTTCGAGCAAGCGCGAAGTACGGATGCTTTCATCAGCGATGATGGCAATGATGAAATCAAATCGATCTCGCCCACCGGTCTCGACCAAGAGTGGAATTTGGTTGATCACTACGCCATCTTCGGGAGCGGCATCGATGACCTCTTGCAGTGCCAGACGAATTCGTGGGTGAGTTATTGCTTCTAAATCTGCCCGAGCGGCTGGATCGGCGAAGACAATCTCGCCCAGTTTGCGGCGATCGAGCAGACCGTCTTTAAGGATCTGGTCACCAAAGCGGGCAACGATCTCATCGAATCCTTCGGTGCCGCGCTCGACCACATCGCGAGCCAGTTGGTCGGAATCAACCACGATTGCCCCGAGCTCTTCAAAGAAGTCGCCAGCCAGCGACTTGCCCGAGCCAATTCCACCGGTGAGCGCTACTAATAACACCCGCTCAGCCTACCTACCCGAACTGACAGAACGCCCTGCCAAATTTCTGGAGAAAAGCCAGAGTCGGGGCAAATGAAAAGGGTCCCGACCGAAGTCAGGACCCTTAACTCTAGGATGGAAGGCGCTTTATTCAGCGGCCTCTTCAACAACTTCAGGGGCAACTTCGGCAGCAGCATCTGCAGCCTTGGCTTCTTCCTTCTGCTTCTTGTGAGCAAGGAAGCGGGATTGAGCTTCAGCGTACTGACGCTCCCATGCTTCGCGCTCTGCTTCAAAGCCAGGCTTCCACTCTTGGGAATCGGAGTCGAATCCTTCTGGGTAGATGAAGTTGCCTTCAGCGTCGTAACGCGCTGGCATGCCGTATTGGGTGGGATCGAATGCTTCGATCTCAACTTCGTGGCCTTCGTTAGCTTGCTTGAGGGAAAGGGAGATACGACGACGCTCGAGATCGATGTCGATGATCTTGACGAAGAGTTCGTCCCCAACCTGAACAACCTGCTCTGGGATCTCGACATGGCGCTCGGCCAACTCGGAGATGTGAACCAAACCTTCGATACCTTCAAAGACGCGAACGAATGCGCCGAATGGTACGAGCTTGGTAACTTCACCAGGAACAACTTGGTTGATGGTGTGAGTGCGGGCAAATGCCTGCCATGGATCTTCCTGGGTTGCCTTAAGAGACAAGGAAACGCGCTCGCGCTCGAAATCTACTTCGAGAACTTCAACGGTTACTTCATCGCCCACTTCGACAACTTCACTTGGATGATCGATGTGCTTCCAAGAAAGCTCAGAGACGTGAACCAAACCATCAACGCCGCCGAGGTCAACGAATGCACCAAAGTTAACGATGGATGAGACCACACCGGACCGAACCTGACCCTTGAGGAGTTGGTTCAAGAAAGTGGTGCGAGATTCGGATTGGGTCTGCTCGAGGTATGCACGACGAGATAGAACAACGTTGTTTCGGTTCTTATCGAGTTCGATGATGCGAGCTTCGACCTGCTTGCCAATGTATGGAGTCAAGTCACGGACGCGACGCATTTCAACCAATGATGCTGGTAGGAAGCCGCGAAGACCGATATCAACGATCAAGCCGCCCTTAACAACTTCGATGACAGTTCCGGTAACGACTTCGTCGCGTTCCTTCTTGCCTTCGATTTCGCCCCAGGCACGCTCGTACTGAGCACGCTTCTTGGAGAGAATTAAACGACCTTCTTTATCTTCTTTTTGAAGAACGAGAGCCTCAACTCGGTCGCCAACTTTGACGATCTCAGATGGATCGATGTCGTGGCGGATGGAGAGTTCGCGAGAAGGAATTACACCTTCGGTTTTGTAACCAATGTCGAGAAGGACCTCTTCGCGGTCTACTTGAACGACGATTCCGGAAACTAAATCTCCATCATTAAAATTCTTGATGGTGCCTTCGATAGCGGCTAGAAAATCTTCTGCTGAACCAATGTCATTTACTGCAATTTGTGAGGGACTCAAGGTGCTCCAGTTGGGATAGAAAGTAGAAGGAATAGGACCCCCAAGGGTACCTTTCGCTCGATTTAATGGTCAAACGCGCACAATTGTCCACGATGTAGGATCCTCGAATGCGCGCATATTTCGAATTACTGAAGATTCGTGGCGCCCAGGTGCTTCTTATAAGTGCATTTCCTGCTCGATTAGCCTATTCGATGATCGGATTGGGCACATATTTCAAGGTCCAGCATGCAACGCACTCCATTTCTGCAGCCGGATTAGCTGTTGGCTTAGAGGGTATGTCCAGCGCACTCACCGCCGGAGTCCGTGGATCGATCATGGATCGCTGGGGCTTGAAATGGCCATTGCGGACATTTGTACCTGCTTACGCCGCGCTCATCATCATCTTCAACTTAGGACAGAGCCGGAACGAGCTCATTTTGGTTGCCTTCATCCTTGGGTTTACCGCTCCCCCTATAAACCTTTCCGTTCGTCCCATGTGGAAGATCACTGTTCCGCCAGACATGATTCGAACTGCGTATGCAATGGACACATCGGTGATGACGTCGGTTGGCGTTTTTGGTCCGGTCCTGGTCACAACCTTGGCGCTCTCCTCGCACCCAGCATCTGCGCTCAATGCCTGTGCGGGTTTTATGTTATTTGGTGGCGGAATGATGGCCCTGCTCCCCGCAACCAAAGCTTGGGTTCCGGAAAAGAAAGTCAAAGGCGAACTCCCCATTTGGAAAGTTCCGGCAATTCGATTGCTGATGCTGGAAGGCGTCTTTATCGGTTTTGGTTGGGGAGCGTTTTACATCGGCGTCCCTGCCTTTGCCACATTACAGAATGTTTCTCATCGAACCGGTTTAATACTGGCCGTCATGTCAGCCTTCACCGTCATTGGCGGATTACTCGCTGGCCTAATTTCTAGCAAGACCTCATCGCTGCAAGCCTTTAGACGGCTCTATCTAGCGTGGTTCATCTTTAGTTTGCCACTCGCTTTCACATTTCCTGATTGGCGCCTCATGCTGGTTGTGGCCTTTATTGGCTTGGTCAATGGCGGTCTCCATGTTTTCTACTGGGAAATTACCGAAGCGGTGCGCCCGCGTGGATCAGCTGTTGCCGCCCTGGGTTGGCTATGGACCGTCGAGGGAACCTGCGCTGCGCTGGGCCAGGCCGCAGGCGGTTTCATCTCTCAAAATTATTCACCACGGTGGTGTCTTGGTGCGACGACGATCGCTATCAGCATAGGGCTAGTCGTTATTAACCTCGGCAAGGGACGGCTCAAGGCTGCTGATCGCATACCCACAAAAGAGTCAGATACCGAAGCTTTGGGAGATGTTGTTTCCTCCGAAAATTAATGTGCCGCCAAATCCCAACTTTTACCGATTCCAATATTTACATCCAGCGGCACGGAAAGCGCGAAAGCACTTCCCATTTCTTTTCGAACAAGATCGCTGAGAACGTCTGACTCACCTGGATAAATTTCGAAGATTAATTCGTCATGCACTTGCAAGAGCAATTGCGATTGTAGATTCAAGCGCTTCATTGCGGCGCGCGAATTAATCATGGCAACCTTGATGATATCCGCGGCCGATCCTTGGATCGGGGCGTTAAGCGCCATGCGTTCGGCAATTTCGCGGCGCGCTCGGTTCTCTTGATTGAGATCGGGCAAGTAACGACGGCGACCCATGATGGTTTCGGTATAACCGTCACGTCTTGCCGCTTCAACAACAGTCGCCAGATAATCGCGAATTCCACCAAAACGAGTGAAGTATTGGTCCATCAACGCTGCGGCATCTCCTGGCGACAAATCAAGTTGTTGAGCTAGACCATACGACGAGAGGCCATATGCCAAGCCATAAGACATCGCTTTAATTTGGCGGCGCATCTCCGGATCAACGTCGGTGGCCTTCACTCCGAACACCAGTGAAGCCACGGTTGAGTGCAAATCTTCGCCACTTTGGAAAGCAGCGATGAGTCCAGCATCTTTGGAGAGATGGGCCATGATGCGCATTTCAATTTGGCTGTAATCAGCGGTGAGCAAGTCAACAAATGGCGCTTGCGCGACGAAACAATCACGAATCTTGCGACCTTCTTCGGTACGAACTGGAATGTTCTGCAAGTTAGGGTTGGTCGATGAAAGTCGGCCGGTGGCGGCGACAGTTTGCTGAAAGTCGGTATGAATGCGGCCATCGACGGCAATGGCGCTCAGTAGGCCATCGATAGTCGTCAACAACTTGCTAGTTTCCCGGATGCGCAAAAGATGGGCCAAGAGCGGATGCCCAGTTTTAGCAAAGAGCCATTCCAGACCTTCAGCGTCGGTGGTGTAGCCGGTCTTTATCTTTTTAGTCTTCGGCAACTTCAGTTCATCAAAGAGAACTACTTGAAGTTGCTTAGGAGAGCCCACATTGAACTCGTGACCGGCGGCGGTATGCGCGCCTGCGGTTTCTCGTTCGACTTCGCCTCGAAAAAATGTAGCAAGAGATCCCAACTTTTCGCGGTCGACCCCAATTCCCAGGCGCTCCATTTCTGCCAAATCGATCATGACCGGAATCTCCAATTTCGCCAGGAGATCGGCCATTCCTCTTTCGGCGACGTGGGTTCTCAGGTCAGTTGTTAGTGCAAATATGGAACCAGCAGCTTTGCCATCAAAAGCGGAGAAGAGATCGATTTCTTGCTCGGCAGTGACTATCCCTAGAAATCTCTCGGTTAGGTCGGAAAGATCCAAGTTTCGAGTCCCGGGATTAATGACATACGCCGCAAGCTCAGTGTCAAAATCAACACCGACGCAACCAAAATCGCGTAACAGCGTCTTACCGCCATGAACATATTTTGGTATTGCCGGATCCGAGAACCACTCCCCTGGAACAAGTTCATGGACCACAAATACTTCGCTGGCCGAAAAGGCAACCGAGTATTCGGCGATCTGCCCGTCAATAATCTGAGCGTGAAAGGCGATCGGTTGCACTCGCTTTTCGATGAGTTCACTCAATTTCGCGCCTGATATTTCTGTTATCGAAATCTCTGGTTGTTCTATTTCAGGTATTAAGTCTGCTTCGGATGAATGAGAACTGGCGAGAACTTTGACGCGATCTTTCAGCGCTTTAATCTCCAAGAGATCAAGTAAAGCATTGATGGTAGGGGTATCGATGCCTTCCCATTGGAGATCCGAAATGCTGGCCTCGATATGAAGCTCGCGCTGCAATTGGGTGAGCTCGCGATTGAGCAGGACGTGAGCTAAATTTTCTCGAAGCGACTCCCCTGCCTTGCCTTTTACTTCATCGACCTTGGCCACTAACTCTTTTAATGAGCCATATTCTTGAATCCACTTGGCCGCGGTCTTCTCGCCCACACCGGGGACGGAAGGAAGATTGTCACTGGGGTCGCCACGCAAAGCGGCAAAATCTGGATACTGCGTCGGGGTCAGCCCATATTTGGTTTCAACTTCCGAGGGAGTCATCCGCGCCAGGTCAGTGACGCCGCGTTTTGGGTAAAGCACAGTCGTACTTTCGGTTACCAATTGAAAAGAATCACGATCTCCGGTGCAAATGAGAACCTCAAATCCTTCACTCTCGGCCCGCGTGGCAAAGGTGGCGATAATGTCATCGGCCTCAAAACCCTCCATGGCAAAGTGGCGGATGCCCATAGCGGCCACAAGTTCGAAGAGGTATGAAGTCTGCGAGCGAAAAGCGTCCGGGGTAGCGCTGCGATTGGCTTTATATTCCGGAAACATCTCGCTGCGAAAAGTTTTACGAGAGACATCGAAAGCCGCTGCGATATGTGTTGGTTTCTCATCTCTGATGAGGTTGATCAGCATGGAGGCAAAGCCGTAGACAGCATTAGTTGGCTGACCTGCAGATGTTGCAAAGTTCTCGACTGGCAGAGCGTAGAAAGCTCGATACGCCAGCGAATGCCCATCAATGAGTAATAGGCGTTTGGTCATGCGCCGATTCTAGGTCTATTGAGCGCAAACGCTCGTTAGAATGTCGCCATGATCGATTACTTGGCTGAAATTGAAAAGCGTGGCTACGCACCTCTAGACCTAAAAATGGGAATCAAAATAACGGAAGCAAGTCCCTCTCGAATGGTTGGGACCATGCCGGTTGAGGGAAATACTCAACCTTTAGGATTCTTACACGGTGGCGCCAACGTGGTTTTGGCCGAAAGCCTGGGATCTATCGGAACCGCCTTGCACGCCGGACCTGATCGAAAGATTGTAGGCGTTGATATAAACGCGACCCATCACAAGAGCGCAACATCGGGAATAGTGACTGGTGTCGCTACACCGATCTCGTTGGGACGTACGTTATGCAGCTGGGAGATCGTCATAACCAATGACAAAGGCCAGCGAACCTGTACAGCGCGCATCACCTGTCTAATTTTGGAGCAGAACTAAATAAATTTTTAGTGAGCTGCTCCGGCGCCTGTACCTAAGTAGGCGGCGCGAACATCTGGATCGTTGAGCAAATCTGAAGCCTTAGCTTCCTTTACAACATGTCCAGTCTCGAGGACGTATGCACGGTGTGCACGCTGCAGCGCTTGTTGAGCGTTCTGTTCTACCAACAAGATGGTGGTTCCGGTCTGATTGATCTCGGTGATAATTCGGAAAATATTGGCAATCATCAGCGGAGCAAGACCCATGGAAGGTTCATCCAAAAGCAAGACTTTTGGGCGAGCCATGAGTGCACGACCGATCGCCAACATTTGCTGTTCGCCACCGGAAAGAGTTCCGCCAGCTTGAGATGCCCGCTCTTTCAAACGTGGAAATAAGTGGTAAACCTTCTCGAGATCTTCAGCCATTTCGGCGCGACGTTCTTTACGGAAATACTTACCGATTTCTAGGTTCTCCAGAACAGTCATACCTGGGAAAATTCCGCGGCCTTCAGGCGCTTGGGAAATTCCAAGGGCCGTGCGCTCGTGAGGTGGGAGTTTGGAGATATCTTGGCCATCGAAAAGAATTTGGCCACTAGAGATATTGCGCAGACCAGAAATTGTCTTAAGCATCGTTGTTTTGCCCGCGCCGTTAGCGCCAATGAGAGTAACAATTTCACCCTGATTTACGGTGACGGTGATTCCTTTAATGGCCTCGATCTTGCCGTAGAAGACGTGGATATCTTTAATTTCAAGACGCATCAGCAGGTGCTCCTAAGTAAGCCTCGATAACCTTTGGATCATTTTGGACAACAGATGGGATGTCATCGGCAATCTTTACGCCGAAGTCGAGCACCGAAACTCGATCAGAAATGCCCATGATTAATGACATATCGTGCTCGATGAGAAGTACGGTGTAACCGGCATCGCGAATCTTGCGAATAGTGGCAGCAAGCGCTTCTTTTTCTGCCGGGTTAAAGCCCGCGGCTGGCTCATCCAGGAGCAATAACTGTGGCTCAGTGCCCATCGCACGAGCGATCTCCAGACGGCGCTGATCACCGTAAGGAAGGTTCTTGGCAAGCTGATCAGAACGATGATCGATTCCCATGAACTTCAATAGCTCGTGAGCGCGTTCCTTTCCAGCCTTCTCCTCCCGGCGCGCTTTGGGAGTCCCAAAGAGTGCGCCGACCAGGCCAGTCTTCTTATGTACATCAGCTGCGGTCATCACATTTTCCAGAGTGGTCATCTCGCCAAAAAGGCGAACATTCTGGAAGGTGCGAGCGATACCGGACTTGGTGATTTTGTCGCGCTTCTTGCCAATGACTGATCCACCATTGAAAAGGATTTCACCGCTGGTAGGTGTGTAGACGCCGGTGACAACGTTGAAGACGGTGGTCTTGCCGGCGCCGTTAGGGCCAATCAAGGCACAAATCTCACCTTTGTTGACGTGAAAATTAACGCCATCCAGCGCTTTGACGCCACCAAACTGCATAGTGACATTTTGCAGATCAAGAATTCGCTCAGACATTGGATTCCTCTCCAGCAATTGGATCCACGTTCTTCTTTTGAATCTTCTCGCGCTTCTTTCGAGGCAAGAGTCCATCGGGGCGAACATTCATAATGATGACAAGTGCCAAGCCAAAGACCAACTGACGTGCGTTGGAAATGAAGCGAATGCGCTCTGGCAAATACGCCAAAATTGTTGCACCGAGGACGACTCCCCAAATATTTCCCATTCCACCGAAGACAACGCAGGAGAGAATGAGTACAGAGACGTTAAAGGTAAACATTTCTGGAGCGACATACATAGATTTGGCAGCGAAGATAACGCCAGCGGCGCCACCAATGGCAGCACCAATGCTAAATGACCAAATCTTGTAGCGCAGAGTCGGGACGCCCATCAACATGGCTACGTCTTCATCTTGACGAATTGCTTCCCAAGCGCGGCCCGGTCTACGTACTGAAAGCCGGCGCACCATCCAGATAACCAAAAGAATCATGACGAGGATGATCCAGAAGAAGCCCTGCATATGCATCAAATCGAATTGAATACCCAGAACTGATGGTGGATTTGGCACGTTGGCAATTCCGTTGGGGCCGCCGGTTGCACGGTTGTTAACGGCAACGATGCGGACGATTTCACCAAAACCTAAAGTGACAATTGCCAGATAATCTCCGCGTAAGCGCAAGGTAGGCAGACCGAGGATGACACCAGAAAGCATTGCCAGACCCATGCCGATAGGCAAGATCTCCCAGATATTGAGGTGAGTCTTTGTTCCCAAAATCGCCGCGGTATAGGCGCCAATCGCGAAGAAAGCCACATAACCTAAATCGAGCAGGCCGCTCTTTCCGACCACAATATTGAGGCCCAGCGCCATCAAAACGAACATTCCCACTGGATAAACCAGCACCGCCTGATACGAAGAGATGGGGGTATTAAGGAAGCTGGTAAAGCTGAAGTTGCCGCCAAAAGGCAGCAAAACGACCACTGCGATGAGAAGGACCGCAAAAGTAGAACGCTTGGGGCGGTTCCAGTTTTCCCAGATCTCCGCGCCTTTATCTCGGATATTTATCATCGTTATACCCTCGTCTGTTGTACGGCTTCACCGAACAAGCCATTTGGCTTGAAGAGAAGAACCAAAACTAGAACTAAAAAGACTGTTACAGATTTCCATTGCGTACCCAGAATTGCGGCAGCGAATTGCTCGGTGAGTCCTAATGCCAGGCCGCCATAAAATGCGCCTCGCAAGTTTCCGATTCCGCCTAGAACAGCAGCGGTGAACGCCGCCAAACCAATGGAGAAGCCAACGTTGTATTTAGTATTTTCATAAACCATCTCGTAAAGAAAAGCGGCGGCGCCGGTCATCGAACCACCGATAAGGAAGGTTGCAGAAATTACCCGGTTGAGGTTAATACCCATCAACTTCGAAGTTTCTTCACTCATAGAAACTGCGCGAATTGCTTTACCCAACAACGTCTTGGTTACGAATCGATCCACAGCAAAAAAGAGCACGGCGGCAAAACCAATAACAATGAGTGTGTCGACACGTAGTCCGACATCACCAATAGTTACAACGTTGAATTTCCGCAGTAAGCGCGGATTGGACATAGGAACCGAGTGGGTCAGGATCCGGACGCCTTCTTGCAAAATAATCGAAACGCCGATGGCGGAGATGAGGCTGGCTAATCGGTTAGTGCCTTTTGCGCGGAGTCTGCGGTATGCCACGATTTCAACGAGAACGGCAGTAACTCCCGAAACTAACATAGAGGCCAAGAGGCAAAGGCCCATGGTGTAGAAAAGTTTAAAACCATGCAAAGGATCAGTATTTTGATTGAACCCGAAGAAGTTACGGGAGACGATCACTGTTGCAAAGGTTCCGACCATAAAGATTTCAGAGTTAGCAAAGTTGATGAGGCGAAGAACGCCGTAAACCATGGTGTAACCCAATGAAATTAAAACATAAATAAAACCAAGAGCCAGGCCATTGATGAGAAGCGGCCAAAACTGGGATACCACCACTGAGAAATTCATTATTCCCATTTCACTTTTTATACACGAGGGACCAAGACATTTGAAATGTCCCAGCGCCACTGTGGACGCTGGGACACTTCGATTTAACTACGGTAAAACACTTACAAGGTATTTATTAACTAGTACTGACGGATCAAACTGCGCCGAAGTACTTGATAACACCCTTGACAACCTGGAAGCCACCGACTGGAGCTCCGCCAACAACCTCACCGAAACGGGTGAAGCGAAGAACGGTCTTTCCATCTAAACCATAGAAGGTTCCGGTAGCAACGCAAGCCTGGATACCAGCACGGCTGTACTTGCCCTGCTTGATGCAAGTCAAGAAGACGTTTGTGGCATTGAAGGTTTCAGTTACGTAGACGTGTCCAGCAGCTGTCTTCAACTTTGTTGCCTTGGTGAAGGCAGCTTGTTGTGCATCAGATGCAGCAGTCTCAAATGGAACTGCAGGAGCAGTGAACTTAACGCCTTCAGCAGCAGCCTTACCAGCTACACCGATGAATGCATCGTTAAGTACGCCGTCGCCACCTGCGAAGGTGCCGACCCAACCTGAGTCATTCAAAGCCTTGGCCAATGCGCCACCGTCTGGGTAGTAACCGGTGTAGATGACGACGTTTGCCTTGGAAGCCTTGATCTTGGAAACAGTTGCGGTGTAATCAGAGGTCTTCTGAACTACAGAGTCAGAACCAACCTTGGTGATCTTCTTAAGCTTGATGTATGCGTTAGCTGCATCAGCAAGACCGGTTCCGTAAGGAGTCTGGTCATCGATGACGTAAACCTTTGGTGATGAAACGCCATCAGTTGACCAGCGAACAACAGCTGGACCTTGAAGCGCATCGTTACCAACAACGCGGTGGAAGAATGGGTATCCGTTGTCAGCTGACTTTGGATCGGTCAAGGTAACGCGAGTTGCAGATGGTGAAACCATCGTCAAGCGTCCGGCCTTGTATGAAGGGAATGATGCGATCGATGCGCCTGAGTAAGCAGGTCCAACAACTCCGATAACGGACTTGTTCTGTGCAATACCAGGAGCAACGGTTCCGGCAACTGCGCCATCGCCTTGATCGTCTGCAGTGATCAACTTGACGGTAACGGCTGGGTTGGAATCGTTGTAGATCTGAACGGCAGTCTGAGCTCCGAGGAATTCATCCTGACCAGTCTGTGCATCAGTACCTGTTAGAGGTCCTTGATAGACCAAAGTGACTGACTTAACTGCGGCTTGTGCAGAAGTAATTGCGATGGAACCCGCTACGAGGGTTGCAGCAGCTACGACGCCAAGAACGCGCTTTGTGTTCTTATTCATGTAGGCCTTCCTGTTATTACTTATTCCCGGGACAGGGAGGAGTGAAGGTTATAGGTGAACGAGAGGTTAATTCAATTGAAAATAGTGTTATTAGATAACAATTTGGGCACTTTTATGCGTGACTTATAATCGTTACAAAGATTTAACCGTTCACTTATCTCTCAGGAACGGAATCTGGCGAAATTACCGCCTGGGCGACCTGTTTCATGGTCATACGGCGATCCATCGCCGCCCGCTGGATCCAGCTAAATGCGGCAGGTTCGGTGAGGTTAAGGGCCTGCATCAAGATCCCTTTTGCCCGATCAATGACCTTGCGCGTTTCCAAGCGTTCGTGAAGATCTGCTACCTCTAATTGGAGGGCTTTGAGCTGCTGGTGACGGCTAATGGCAATTTCAATAGCCGGGACCAGGTCCGAGATGCTGAAAGGCTTAACGACGTAGGCCATAGCGCCAGCATCGCGAGCGCGTTCCACGAGTTCGCGTTGGCTAAAGGCGGTGAGCATTAAAACTGGGGCAATACCAATTATTTCTTGGGCTGCTGAAATGCCATCAAGCTCGGGCATCTTGACATCCAAAATGGCCAGATCGGGCTGGTGCTCCTTGGCAAGGGCAATGGCTTCTACTCCGTTAGTTGCCTCGGCAACCACTTGGTAGCCAGCTTCAGTCAACATTTCGACGAGGTCTAACCGAATAATCGCCTCATCTTCGGCAACCAAAATTCGAGCGGCAGGCTTATCGCCTGTCCCAGCTAGAGAAATATCTGATTGCGACATGTGCCTCGAGTCGGATTTGAACCGACACTGTGCGGATTTTGAGTCCGCCCTCTCTACCGTTGGAGTACCGAGGCCGTTACAGAGAAGCGATTATAACTGGGTTAAGAAGGTATTCGAACCCAGGTTACTTTCGATAAGCCGGAGCAACGCCACCTATGGCATCGCCCAATCGGTGAACACGGAGTGCATTGGTAGAACCAGGAATTCCTGGTGGAGAGCCAGCCACAATGATGACGTATTCGCCCGCCTGGACGCGATTGGACTCTAGGAGAACGCTATCGACCTGCTTCACCATTTCATCGGTGTGATCAACGCTAAGAGTGATCATGGATTCGATACCCCAGGAGAGCGCGAGCTGGTTATAGACGGCTCGCTCGGGGGTCAGAGCCAAAATAGGGATAGAAGAGCGAAGCCGCGACATACGCCGAGCTGAATCTCCGCTTTGAGTGAAGGCCACCAAGAACTTGGCCTCAACAATTTCGCCGACCTCAACAGCGGCCTTGGTAATGGCCCCGCCCTTGGTCTTGGGATTGTGCTTGAGCGGCGGAATCTGATCCAACATCGCTTCTTCAGTGCGTTCGATGATGCGAGCCATGGTTTGAACGGCTTGAATCGCAAAATCTCCCACGCTGGTCTCCCCCGACAACATCAACGCGTCGGCACCATCGAGTACCGCATTGGCGCAGTCGGTGGCTTCGGCACGAGTTGGGGTGGAATTAGTGATCATGGAATCCAGCATTTGAGTCGCAACGATGACCGGCTTTGCCGCCTCGCGAGCCAAGAAAACGCAGCGCTTTTGGACCAAGGGAACTTCCTCAATGGGAAGTTCGACGCCAAGGTCGCCACGCGCCACCATGATGCCATCGAATGCGGCAACAATCTCTTCTAGGTTTTCGACCGCTTGAGGCTTTTCGATCTTGGCAATAACGGGGCGGCGAATACCTTCTTCATCCATGATCCGATGCACGTCCAGGATATCTGCGGCGCTGCGCACAAAGGAGAGCGCGATAAAATCCGCACCAGCATGGAGACCCCAACGGAGATCTTCAATATCTTTTTCACTCATCGCAGGTACTGAAACTGCAACCCCAGGAAGATTTATACCTTTGTTATTTGAAACAAATCCGGGCTGAATAACCTTAGTGACAACATCGTTGCCCTTTACTTCCACAACCTCAACGGTGACCTTGCCATCGTCGATAAGAATCCGATCGCCCGCTTTGCAATCTCCAGGCAAACCTTTGAAGGTCGTACCAACACGCTCTTTAGTTCCAACTACATCATCCGTTGTAATGGTGAATATATCTCCGCGATGAAGTTCGTGCGGACCATCTGCAAAGCGGGCCAACCGAATCTTGGGACCTTGAAGGTCAACCAAAATGGCGACAGCACGTCCGGCTTTCTCAGCGCTGGCTCGAACGAGATCCAAGCGATTTTGATGTTCGGGGTAGCCGCCATGAGAGAGGTTAAGCCTGGCCATGTTCATACCCGCGGCAATAAGCTCATCGACTTTTTCTGGTGCCTCAACGGCCGGACCCATGGTGCAAACGATTTTGGCTCTACGCATAATTGATAACCTTAAACCATCAGAGGACGTGCGGTTGGTTCGATCGGCGCTGGTAACTGAGTGGCGCCTTCTAAGAATTCATCTACGGCGGCAGCAGCGCTGCGACCCTCGGCGATAGCCCACACAATCAAAGATTGCCCGCGACCAGCATCACCACAAACAAATACTCCTTCGGTTGTAGTCTGAAATTGGTCATCGCGCTTGATATTTCCGCGTTGATCGAATTCAACTTCCAATTGCTCAAGAAGTGGGCTCTTTTCGGGTCCGACAAAGCCCATGGCTAAGAAGACAAAGTCGGCTGGAATTTCGCGCTCACTACCTTCAACCTTTTGAAATTTGCCATCGACGAATTGAGTTTCAACAATCTTGAGTGCTCGCACATTGCCGTCAGCGTCGCCTAAGAATTCTTCAGTAGAGACAGCGTAAAGACGCTCCCCTGCTTCTTCGTGCGCCGATGAAACTCGATAAATCATTGGATATGTAGGCCATGGTTGAGAGGAAGGGCGTTCTTCCGTTGGCCGTGGCAAAATCTCCAGCTGGGTCACACTTGCTGCACCCTGTCGGATGGAGGTACCTAAGCAGTCTGCACCAGTATCTCCACCGCCGAGAATTACTACGTGCTTGCCATGTGTATTGATGGGAGGTTCGCCAGCGATCTCGCCCAGACCTTGTTTATTTCCCCAAGGCAGAAATTCCATCGCTTGATAAATACCTTTGTATTCTCGTCCTGGAACTTGCAGATCACGCCAATTTGTTGAACCAACAGCGAGAACAACTGCATCATACTTCACGCGTAGTGAAGCGCCAGTGATTTCTTCGCCGACGTTTACGCCCGGGCGAAATCTGGTGCCTTCGGCTTCCATTTGCGCCAATCGACGATCCAAAATTGATTTCTCCATTTTGAATTCAGGAATTCCGTATCGGAGCAGGCCGCCAATTTTTTCGGCACGTTCATAAACAGCCACGGTATGGCCAGCGCGAGTCAGCTGTTGAGCGGCTGCCAATCCGGCAGGTCCAGAGCCAATAACTGCAACTGTCTTTCCAGTAAGGCGATCGGGAGAGAGAGGCAGGACGGTGCCATTTTCGAAGGCTTCCTCGATGGTGCGAAGTTCAACTTGCTTGATGGTTACCGCTTGAGCATTAATGCCAACTACACATGCGGTTTCACACGGCGCTGGGCAAAGTCTGCCAGTGAATTCCGGGAAATTATTTGTGGCATGAAGACGATCAATTGCCTCGCGCTTTTCACCTCGCCACATTAAATCGTTCCACTCGGGAATGAGATTTCCGAGTGGGCAACCCTGATGGCAGAACGGAATGCCGCAATCCATGCAACGCCCGGCTTGCTTGCGCAGGTCACCGAGATCTTGTGGTTCGTAAACTTCTTTCCAGTCTTGAATGCGAACATCAACTGGACGTCGCGTCGGCAGAACGCGTGGAGTTGTGAGAAATCCGCGGGGATCAGCCATTGAGTGCCTCCATGATTACTTTGTCGACAGGAAGTCCTTCTCGTTCGGCCCGATCGATGGCAGCCAGAACGCGCGCATAATCTCGAGGCATGACCATAGATATTCGAGACTTGGATGAAGTCCAGTCATCTGCAAGAGATTGAGCGGTCGGTGAACCGGTTTCAAGGGCGTATTGAACGATAAGCGAATGAACAATTTCTTCCTGATCAACAGGAAGTGAGAGCACGTCGACCAAATCTCCATTTACTAGTAGTGGATCAAGATCTAGTACAAATGCCCGACCACCAGACATGCCGGCTGCAAAGTTGCGACCAATCTTTCCTAGGATCATGGCGATTCCACCGGTCATATATTCACACCCGTGATCTCCGACGCCTTCAACAATGGCAGTTGCGCCAGAGTTACGAACGCAGAAGCGTTCGCCAACGACACCACGAATGAAGATTTGACCTGAAGTGGCGCCATAACCAATGACGTTTCCGGCGATCACATTCTCGTGTGAAGGGAATGTGGCTTTCTCATCCGGCCGGACAACAATTCGTCCCCCAGATAAGCCTTTACCGACGAAGTCATTAGTGTCGCCGAATAGTCGCAGAGTCAGACCTTTCGGAATAAAGGCGCCAAAAGATTGTCCAGCAGAACCATGCAGGAGTACTTCAATCGTGCCATCAGGCAACCCAGATCCTCCGAATCGGCGAGTAACTTCGGCGCCCAACATCGTTCCCACAGTTCGATTGACGTTTCGGACTGGAAGTTCGATTCGCACTGGCTGAGAAGAATTGAGGGCATCTGCTGATAACTCAATTAATTGATTGTCTAGAGCTGCGGCAAGACCATGATCTTGAACAGTCGTGTTCTTTCGCGCGGTGTCTGCATCTCCGACTGGAGATTGCAATAACGGTGCCAAATCAAGACCGCTTGCCTTCCAATGGCTTACAGCTACTCGAGTATCCAAAAACTCAACCTGACCAATGGCTTCATCGAGAGAACGGAAACCAAGTTTGGAAAGCCATTCGCGTACTTCTTCAGCAATGTATTCGAAGAATGTCTCAACGAACTCTGGTTTGCCGGAAAAGCGGGCGCGGAGTTCGGGGTTTTGAGTTGCCACGCCGACTGGACAGGTATCCATATGACAAACGCGCATCATGACACATCCAGAAACCACAAGTGGCGCTGTTGCAAAGCCAAATTCCTCAGCACCGAGCAGCGCACCGATAATGACATCTCGACCAGTCTTCATTTGACCATCAACTTGAACAACGATGCGATCACGCAGACCGTTGAGAATTAAAGTCTGTTGCGTCTCCGCAAGACCAAGCTCCCAAGGTGCACCAGCGTGCTTAAGCGACGTCAATGGAGAGGCTCCGGTACCGCCGTCGTGACCGGAGATCAAGACAACGTCAGCATGAGCTTTGCTCACTCCGGCTGCAACAGTTCCGACTCCAACCTCGGCTACCAACTTCACGTGAACGCGCGCATTTTTATTTGCATTCTTCAAATCGTGAATAAGTTGAGCAAGATCTTCAATGGAGTAAATATCGTGATGAGGTGGCGGCGAAATCAAACCAACACCAGGAGTTGAATAACGTACCTTGGCGATCCATGGATAGACCTTGTTACCAGGAAGCTGTCCGCCTTCTCCAGGCTTGGCACCCTGTGCCATTTTGATCTGAATGTCATCGGAGTTAACTAAATATTCTGAAGTGACGCCGAAACGACCGCTAGCTACTTGCTTTATAGATGATCGCTTGGAATCGCCATTTGCCTCGGGGGTGTAACGAGCTGGATCTTCGCCGCCCTCTCCGGTATTGGATTTTCCGCCAATGCGGTTCATGGCAATGGCTAAGGTCTCGTGGGCTTCGCTGGAGATTGAGCCATAAGACATCGCACCCGTAGCAAACCGCTTGATGATGCTAGATGCGGATTCAACTTCATCCAAGGGAACCGCTGGCAATAGACCCTCTCGCAGCGTAAAGAGACCACGCAAAGTCATAAGAGCTCGAGCTTGATCATCAATCCGAGAGGTATACCGCTTAAAGACGTCATATCGTTTTGCTCGGGTGGAATGCTGCAGCGTGAACACGGTCTCGGGGTCAAAGAGGTGAGGCTCACCTTCGCGGCGCCATTGGTATTCGCCGCCAATGGGCAGTCTCTTCGTTCCAGGGATTTCTCCACCAGGAGGATAGGCAATGTGATGACGCTTGATGGTCTCTTCAGCAATAACATCAAGGCTAATTCCGCCTAGGCGAGAGGTGACTCCAACAAAGTATTCATCCACGACTTCACGAGATAGACCGATAGCTTCAAAGACTTGAGCTCCGGTATAGGAAGCGATAGTGGAAATACCCATCTTGGACATGACCTTCAGGACACCCTTGCCCAAAGATTTGATGAGATTTCCAACCGCCTTCTCTGGCGTGATACCAGTGATGACACCCTGACGAACTAAGTCTTCGGCGCTTTCCATAGCCAAGTAAGGGTTTACAGCGGCGGCGCCAAAACCAACCAACAATGCCACATGGTGCACTTCGCGAACTTCGCCTGTTTCTACAACGAGACCAACTTTAGTTCGAGTCTTTTCGCGAATGAGGTGATGATGAATTGCCGAAGTAAGAAGTAATGATGGAATTGGAGCATCTTCAGAATCACCGTCTCGGTCAGAGAGCACGATGATGCGCGCACCTTCGGCAATTGCTTGCGACACTTCATGACGAATCTCGGCAATGCGCTCTTGAAGCGCTTCTCCCCCACCAGAAACTGGGAAGAGACCTCGAACAACGTGTGCGGCAAATCCGGGATGATCTCCATCTGCATTGACGTGAATGATCTTTGCAAGTTCATCATTATCAATAACAGGGAAAGGCAACGAAATCTGACGGCAGGATGATGGTCCTGGGTCTAACAAATTGTGCTCAGGTCCAATGGTCCCGCCTAAGCTGGTAACGAGTTCTTCACGAATCGCATCTAGCGGCGGATTAGTCACCTGGGCAAAGAGTTGGGCGAAGTAATCGAAGAGCAGGCGAGGTTTATCAGATAGAGCGGCTATGGGCGTATCTGTACCCATTGAACCTAATGGTTCGGCACCATTCTTGGCCATGGGGCCGATAATGATCCGAAGTTCTTCTTCGGTGTATCCAAAGGCGCGCTGACGGCGAATAACTGATGAATGCGGGTACACAATATGTTCGCGTGCAGGTAGGTCAGCCAAACTAACGATGCCGCTATGCAGCCATTCGCCATAAGGAGCTGCGTCCGCCAATTCGTTCTTGATTTCATCATCTTCGATAATGCGACCTTGCTCGATATCTACAAGGAACATCCGCCCAGGTTGCAGGCGACCCTTGCGGGCGACGTTCTCTTGTGGAATATCAAGCACGCCAACCTCTGATGCCAAAATTACCAGTCCATCTTTTGTGACCCAGTAACGCGAAGGGCGAAGTCCATTTCGATCAAGTACCGCACCGACTTGATGGCCATCGGTGAAGGTCACGCAGGCAGGACCATCCCATGGCTCCATCATTGAAGAATGGAATGCGTAAAAATCGCGACGATTGCGCGGCATGGTGGCATGGTTTTCCCAGGCCTCTGGGATCATCATCAAGATGGCGTGAGGTAGCGAGCGCCCACCTAGATAGAGAAGTTCAAGTACCTCATCGAAAGAGGCCGTATCGCTGCCGGATTGATCAACGATGGGAAAGAGTCGCGAGAGATCGCCTGGAATTACATCGCTGGATAACAGTGCTTCGCGAGCGCGCATCCAGTTACGGTTTCCACGAACGGTATTTATCTCACCGTTATGAGCGATGAACCGATATGGGTGGGCCAGAGGCCATGACGGAAAGGTGTTGGTGGAAAAACGAGAGTGAACCAGCGCCAAAGTTGAGACAGTACGTGGATCAGAAAGATCAGGGAAAAATTCTTCTAGTTGACCCGTCGTCAACATGCCTTTGTAAACGATGGTGCGAGATGAAAGCGATGGAAAGTAAATGGGTAATTCATGTTCGACGCGCTTGCGGAAGGCAAAGGCCATTCGATCCAGGACGAGATCTGATTGATTGCCTTTTCCGGCAATAAATAGCTGTTCAAACTGGGGCATAACGGATAGAGCAGTCTTGCCTAAAGAAATTGGATTAACAGGAAGTACACGCCAGCCGAGAATTGATAGTCCTTCTTCTTCGGCAATGCGATTAATCGTCGAGCGATCTGTGAGGGTCGCATCAATAAATGCGATGCCGGTTGCGTAATGTCCATTTGCCGGTAATTCAAATTCAACGCTCGCGCGATAGAACTCATCCGGAATGACGATAAGAATTCCAGCTCCGTCACCACTATCTGGTTCAGCCCCAGACGCGCCGCGATGCTCGAGGTTTCGAAGGGCTGTGAGAGCTTGAGCGACGATATCGTGAGTGGCCACTTTGTTGAGAGTTGCAATCATCGCAACGCCGCAAGAGTCGTGTTCTTGGGCAGGGTCATAGAGACCTTGCGCAAGCGGCAGATTACTGAAGAGTGTCACGATCGCTCCTTGTGAACGGTCGGGACAACGGTGGCCCAACAAACCTACTCGAGGTGAGGCAAACGCCTTTCACGAGCACGCAAGCGTAGCAACTAGATTCCGGAGAGATGTACCAATGATCCGATTCCGGCGGTAATCGCCATGCCGACGCTGCCGCCGATGAGGATGCGTAAGGTGGTTTTGACCACGCCAGAGCCAGCCAACCGAGCGCTGACAATCCCGGTGCCGATCAGTCCAACTACGGTGAATCCAACGATGGACCAGACTTTCGCGCCCATCGTTGGGGCCAAAGCTCCAAGGAAGGGAACAATTCCCCCGGCGGTGTAACTGATCGATGAGGCAATGGAGGCCTGAACTGGTCGAGCCTTGGTGTGCTCAAATTGTCCGAGCTCGTCGCGAAGGTGAGCCTCGAGGGCGTCCTTCTCGTGCATCGTTTGGGCAACCTGTTCGGCTAATTCTCGGGTGAGACCCCGGTTCATGTATATGTGAACCAATTCTTCAAGTTCGCCATCGGGATCGGTGGCCAGATGCTGGATCTCCAGTAAGCGATCGGATTCTTCGATATCACTTTGCGAGCGCACCGAAATGTATTCACCGACAGCCATGGACATTGCACCAGCAACAATTCCAGCGACCGCGGCAGTAATTAAGAAACTCGAGGTGACTCGGGCAGCGGAAACACCAATCATCAGGCTGGCAGTTGCGATCAGTCCATCATTTGCACCAAGTACGGCGGCGCGCAGCCAGCCCGCCTTGTGGGTGCGGTGCTCTTCATTTCGGATGTGGACATCTTCAATCATGAACTTGAGTCTACCTCTCCGTTCTCATCCAAAACCGAGCTGTGACTGAATCCACGGCGCATGAGCGCAACGATGGAAATCAGTAGCAGAGTCCCACTGACCCAAAGATTGAGACGCAACCCGAAAATATGGTGAGCATCGTCAATCCGCAGCGCCTCAATCCAAGTCCGGCCTAAGGTGTAAATCGCAACATATGCGACGAAGCGATATCCCGGCCGCAATCGCTGAAATGGTGGGACTTTCATCAAAATTAGAGCCCCGGCAAAGCACCAAAGTGACTCGTACAAGAAAGTGGGGTGGAAAGTAGCAAAGGACTCATACCCGACCGGACGTAACCCGAGGGGAATCTGTAATCCCCAAGGCAAGGTGGTAGGTGACCCAAAGAGCTCACCATTAAACCAATTGCCCCAGCGACCAATCCCCTGCGCCACTAAGAGCGCTGGCGCGAGAGCATCAGCCAAAGTTGCAAATGGCTGCGAGCGCGGTTTGGAGCGGAAGAGGAGATAGGCCACCGCGCCACCAACTGCAACAGCGCCCCAAATTCCCATCCCGCCTTCCCAAATTTTTAAGGCATTGAGTGGATGTCCGCCAGTTCCAAAGTAGGCATCCGGCGAAGTAATGACGTGATAGAGCCGCCCGCCAACGATTCCAGCGAGAATAGTCCAAAGCGCTAATTCGGAAATTTCTTCTATGTCGCCACCGCTACGGGCATATTGATGTCGAGCGATCAAAAGAGCAGCGATAATCCCCAGCAAGATGGCTAGCGCATAGAAATGGATCGTGAGACTGCCCAACTCCAGTACCGAGGTACTAGGAGTCGGGATAAAGAATCTCATCTTGCAAAGGCGAAAACGCCTTTAAGCGATTCCACCAGCCTTGAGAACTGCTTTAAACGCCGCTGGATCCATGTACTGAGTGTTTCGGTTAATTTCTTTGCCATTAACGAAAACTGTCGGGGTCGCATTGATTCCTTGCTTGGCAGCATCGGCCTCTACGGTCTTGGTCCAATTGAGATACTTGCCGCTGGAGATGCAACTTGCGAAATCCTTAGAGGTGATCCCCGCCGTTCCGCCCAAAATAATCAGAGTCGGGTCAGTCCACTGTCCTGAGTTTTCTTTGGTCGGTTGATTTACATAGAGAGCTCGGTGGAATTCCAAGAACTTTCCAGCATCGGCAGCGCATGCACTCGCAGCTGCTGCAGTGACAGATTCCGCACCAATGAAGGACATGATGTGGAAGACAACTTTGGCTTTTCCAGCCTTCACAATTTGGTTGATGTAATCGTTATTGGTTGCTTCGAAGCGTTGACAGACTGGGCATTGAAAATCTTCCCAGATATCGATCTTTGGTTTTGCTGAAGTATTAAAGGCAATTCCATTGCCATCAGCCTTGGAGACTGAAGATGGCATTGTTACGTGATTGCGATTATTGGCGCTGACCACTGAAAATATAACTCCAACTAAAACTACAAATACCACCATGCCGATAACAAGAACTCGAGTTCCCTTATCTCCGCCGCTCTTCTGTGCCACGTGTACTCCCGTTCAGTGATGCGATATGCGCGATTAATTTCTTGAGGAAAACTTACCCTGAAACAAGCGAGATTATCGCCGAACGCCATCGGCTAATTCGGCGGCAAGTTCATCGCCGAACGCCATCGGCTAATTCGGCGGCAAGTTCTTGGACTTTCAGCAAACCCTCGGCAAATGTTGCGGATTCTTGAATCAATCGGATAAAGGCAGATCCGACGATTACGCCATCTGCGTACCGCGCAACTTCGTGCGCTTGCTCGCGAGTAGAAACGCCCAAACCTACTGAAATGGGGGTATCAGTTACCTCGCGGACTCGAGCCACGAGAGCCTCGGCCCCGGCAGAAACAGATGTTCGAGTTCCAGTTACGCCCATCAGGCTGGCGGCATATACGAAGCCAGAACACTGATGCGTGACCGCGGTCAATCGTTTACCCAAGGTGCTCGGAGCCACGACATAAATGCGATTGATTCCATGTTTTTCCGCAGCGCTGGCCCATGGAAGAGATTCTTCGATCGTGAGATCAGGCGTGATGACACCGGATCCACCGGCGGCCTGCAAATCTCGGGCAAAATTATCGATGCCATATCTTTCTATTGGATTCCAGTACGTCATCACAACGGCAGGAACTCCCAGCTCTGTAGTCGCCTTGAGCACTGCAAAAACATCAGCCGCACCGGTTCCGCCACGCAGAGATTGATCGGCAGCAGCCTGAATAATCGGTCCGTCCATTACCGGGTCAGAGTAGGGGTACCCAATTTCGATCGCATCAACGCCGCCAGCGACCATGGCTTTGATGACTTCGATACATTCAAGTTTGGAGGGAAAACCAGCGGGCACGTAACCAATCAACGCTGCTCGGTTTTCGCTTTTTAAATTAATAAATAATTGTTGAAGAGGCGTGAGACTCATAGCGGAATACCAAAGTATTCGGCGGCAGTCTGTACATCTTTATCGCCCCGGCCAGAGAGGTTAATCAGAAGGACTGCATCCTTTTGACCAGCTGCGGCTAACTCTTTACCTACGTGAATCGCACCAGCAAGAGCGTGGGCGGTTTCGATAGCTGGAATTATTCCTTCGGTCTTACAGAGAAGTTCGAAGGCAGACATTGCTTCATCATCAGTAATCGCGCGGTACTCCGCGCGTCCAATGTCGTGCAAGTAAGCATGCTCGGGGCCGACGCCCGGATAATCCAAACCTGCCGAGATGGAATGAGATTCAACAGTTTGCCCGTTCTCGTCCTGAAGAACATAGGAACGAGTGCCGTGCAGAACACCTGGTGTGCCACCTGTAATGGTTGCAGCATGAAATCCAGTTGCTACTCCCCGACCGCCAGCTTCCAATCCAATAAGGCGAACGCCTTCATCTGAAATGAAACGATGAAAAATGCCGATTGCGTTAGACCCACCACCAACGCAGGCCAAGACCGCGTCCGGAAGTTGTCCGGTGAGTTCTAGGACTTGGGCGCGGGCCTCTTCGCCAATTATTTTATGAAAGTCGCGAACCATCGTTGGAAAGGGATGAGGTCCGGCAACTGTACCCAAGAGGTAATGCGTTGTTTCAACATTGGTAACCCAATCGCGCATCGCTTCGTTGATCGCATCCTTGAGCGTCTTAGATCCTTGAGTCACGGGAATGACATCGGCACCGAGGAGTTTCATGCGAGCGACATTGAGCGATTGACGCTTGGTGTCTTCTTCGCCCATATAGACAACACATTCCAAGCCAAAGAGAGCCGCCGCAGTTGCAGAGGCCACGCCATGTTGGCCTGCCCCAGTCTCGGCGATGATCCGCTTTTTCCCCATGCGCTTAGTCAGCAGGGCTTGTCCTAAAACATTGTTAATCTTGTGGCTGCCCGTGTGGTTGAGGTCTTCGCGCTTCAAGAGGATGCGCACGCCACCAGCGTGCTGGGCAAACCTAGGCACTTCAGTCAGAATGCTGGGACGGCCGGTATAGGTGCGATGAAGTTCGGCCAGCTCGGCCTGGAAGATCGGATCGCTTTGTGCCGAAAGATGCGCTGCGGCTAGTTCGTCTAGGGCGCCAATGAGCGCTTCCGGGACAAATCGTCCGCCATAGGGTCCAAAATGTCCGAGAATGTCACTTTCGATCAGGCCTTTGCTCGTGGTCATTCACGTATCCTCTCAGAAGCCAGGCTCTCTTACATCCCCAACAATCGTTCGATGCCCTCACGGGTATTTCTGGCCTTGACCAAGGTCTCCCCTACCAAAATCGCGCGAGCCCCCAAATTTTCTACCTCAACCACTTGGGCTCGCTCCGATATGCCGGACTCGGCCACTCGAGTGATCTCCGAAGGAATGAGCGGAATCAATTCTCTAAAGGCCGTATCGCTGATCTCCAAGGTCTTCAAATTCCGAGCATTAACGCCAATGATGCGCGGGGAAATTGCCATGGCTCGCTCTATCTCCTCGTGGTCGTGAACCTCGACCAGCACATGGAGCCCAAGTTCGTTGGCCATTTGATGAAAATCAACCAGTTGAGTTTGCGAAAGGCCAGCGACAATAAGCAGGAGCAGATCTGCACCAATGGCTCTTGTCTCTTCAATCTGGTACTCGGTCACAATAAAATCTTTACGCAAAATCGGAATCTGAACTTCTTTTCGGATCGCGACCAGATCGGCAATCGATCCCCCAAAGCGCCTACGTTCGGTGAGAACACTGACAACGCTTGCACCAGAATCCTGGTAGTCGACCGCCAACGCCACGGGGTCAGCGATGGCTGCCAGCGGTCCCTTGGATGGCGATGAACGCTTTACCTCGGCAATGAGTGCGATCGAATCTCGCGTGAGCGCCGAATATGCATCGAGGACTGGTCCGGCTGATGCCAATTCTTGCTTGAAATGTGGAGTCGATCTTTTGCGCTCGGCGACATCTTCCAGAACGCCTTCAATGATTGAAGAAAGGACAGAACTCATATTGTTGGGTCGATTCCTTCGTTGAGAGCTCCCCAGGGAGATTGCGGTTTACGTTCGTACTTTGAACTTTTTCCTTTTTTAACAAAACTCGCAATCACTATGGCTAAAAGATATCCCAGCGCTGTCACCAATAATAGAAAAGGCACGACCGAAAAGTTGTGCTGCAAGATTTTGATACCTATGACCACAATTATTAACGGGATGATAATTCTGAGTAGACGCATTCGAGACTTCATATACGTTTCATTTCATTGGCAGCGGCTAGTGCACCCAAAACTGCGGCTGCTTTATTGAGGCACTCTTGGTTTTCGAGCTCGGCAACAGAATCGGCAACAATGCCAGCGCCAGCCTGAACATAAGCCTTCCCGTTTTTAATCACGGCTGTACGAATTGCAATGCAAGTATCTATGTTCCCCGTGAAATCAATGTATCCGATGGTTCCGCCATAAATGCCGCGACGAGTGGGCTCAGAATTCTCGATAATTTCCATAGCCCTCGGTTTTGGGGCGCCAGAGAGCGTTCCGGCAGGGAAAACAGAAAAGAGCGCATCTACCGGTGTTTTATCCGGGGCGAGTTCGCCTACAACCGTTGAAACAATATGCATGACGTGCGAGAAGCGCTCTACATGCATAAATTCGACGACTTCCACCGAACCAGAGGAGCAAACTCGGCCTAAGTCGTTACGGCCAAGGTCCACCAACATCAGGTGTTCGGCGCGCTCCTTGGGATCTTTCAATAGCTCTTCTCCGACTTGTTGATCAATTTCGGGATCATCTGAGCGCCTTCGAGTGCCAGCCAAGGGATGGATCATGACCTCGCGATCTTTAATCTTGACCAGCGCTTCTGGACTAGATCCAACGATGTCGAGACCATTTTCAAAGCGCAACAAATACATATACGGACTTGGATTATGAAGTCGCAGCGCACGATAAACATCTAGCGAATCAGCCAAGCAATCCATCGTAAATCGTTGAGAAAGCACAACCTGAAATGCTTCGCCCGCTCTGATCTCTTCCTTAATTTTTTCCACTTGAGCCATATAAGTAGCATCCGTGGTGTTTCGTGAAAATACCGGAGTAGGTCGTCCTAGAAGTTGAGAAACCGTTGAAGTCGTTGCCGCTCGCAAACTCGATTCCATCGCATCTAGGCGACTCATCGCATCGTGGTAGGCCTCGTCCACTCGCTCGCCGCTGCCATCCCAATTAATGGCATTTGCAATAAGCGTCAACGTTCCATCTTGGTGATCCAAGACCGCTAAATCTGAGGTCAACATAAAAGCCAGCTCTGGTACTGGAATATCGTTTGTCGCAACAGAGGAAATCTTTTCCAACCGACGGACAACTTCATACCCCATATAACCGACTAGCCCACCTGTTAATGGTGGCAAATCTGAAATTCTCGGCGATTTCAAGTGTTCGGCCGAAATCCGCAATGCAGTCAACGGGTCAATTCCAGATGGAGCACCTGCGGGCTTTGCGCCTTCCCACATTGCTAAGCCATCAACTTCCGTGAGAGTGGCCAAGGAGTTAACGCCGATAAACGAATAACGTGACCAGGTGCCACCATGTTCGGCTGATTCAAGTAAAAATGTACCTGGGCGGCCTTCGGCAAGTTTTCGATAGAGCGTGAGTGGAGTTTCGCTATCTGCCAGCAATTTGCGCCAGACTGGAATGACATTGTGAGCGAGTGCGTGTTCGCGAAATTCTTCAATCAACATAAGTTAGTTCGCATCGGTTTCAGCCGAAATGTGGCGATGAAAACAGGTTCGGTCTCCTGTGTGACACGCGGCTCCGACTTGGTTTACTTTTAACAAGATCGCATCTCCATCGCAGTCATAGGAAATATCTAGAACTTCTTGGAAATGGCCTGATGTCTCACCTTTAATCCATAGGGAATTTCGACTGCGGCTCCAATACACACCACGTTTGGTAGCGATTGTTTGGGCCAAGGCTGATTCATTCATCCAGGCCAACATGAGCACTTCCCCATTGATCGCATCTTGGGCAATAGCGGCGACAAGCTGGCCATCATCGAAATGCGCTTGGACCTCTGAAGGGATTGACTTCATCACCGCGCCATTCTGCCGTACCGCCGACTATTGGCGTACTGGATAACCTTGTTGCGCCAAAAAGCGCTTGACATCACTAATTCGATGAATCCCAAAGTGGAAAATACTGGCTGCCAATAAGGCATCTGCTCCAGCCCCCAAGGCGCTGGCGAAGTCCTCGATGGCACCTGCACCACCGCTGGCAATAATGGGAACGCTGGCAATGGCCCGGACGGTTCGAATCATCTCGAGGTCATACCCGGCTCGAGTTCCATCGGCATCCATCGAATTCAACAATATTTCACCAACACCACGTTCGATGGCATCTTCAATCCAAGCGAGGGCATCTATTTCGCTGCCTTGTCTGCCCCCGTGAGTGGTGACCTCAAAGCCAGAAGGTGTTCGACCTCGACGAGCATCGACAGATAGGACCAACACTTGATTGCCAAATCGATCGGCAATTTCATTGATGAGCTGCGGCCGAGCAATGGCGGCGGTGTTAATGGAGATCTTGTCTGCGCCATTGCGCAAAAGAACATTGACGTCGTCTGCCGACCTGATTCCCCCGCCAACGGTTAATGGTATGAAAACTTGCTCTGCAGTTTTGCGGACAATGTCGATTGTTGTTTTTCGATCTTCCACGCTCGCTGAAATATCGAGAAAGGTGAGCTCGTCAGCACCTTCTTCACCATAACGCTGGGCAAGTTCAACCGGATCACCCGCATCAACCAAATTGACGAAATTGACGCCTTTAACGACCCGACCACCTGAAACATCTAGGCAGGGAATTATGCGCTTGGCCAGAGTCATCGTCCAGAGACCTCGAGAGCTTCTTCCAATGTAAACGCACCGGCATAGAGGGCCTTGCCGACAATCGATCCTTCGACTCCAATGGAAACTAATTCTCGAAGTTGGCGAAGATCCTCAAGTGTCGACACCCCGCCACTGGCAACTACGGGTTTTGATGTTGCAGCGCATACAGATTTTAAGAGTTCAATGTTTGGACCCGTCAATGTGCCATCTTTAGCTACATCAGTAACGATGTAACGAGAGCAGCCGTCACGATCAAGGCGCTCGAGGGTTTCGAAGAGATCTCCCCCTTCTTTGGTCCATCCCCGAGCGGCCAGAGTGTGGCCACGAACATCGAGCCCAACAGCAATGCGATCACCAAACTCGGCAATGACCTTAGAGGTCCATTCGGGATTTTCTAGAGCTGCAGTTCCTAAATTGACGCGGGCACAACCAGTTGCGAGAGCTCTACGTAAGGAATCGTCATCGCGAATTCCTCCGGAAAGTTCGATTTTGATATCAACTGACTTAATCACCTGGGCTAACAGTTCAGCATTGCTTCCCCGTCCAAAAGCCGCGTCCAAATCAACTAGGTGTATCCATTCGGCACCGGCAGCGACAAACTCTCGAGCTACTTCTAATGGCGCTCCATATACGCTTTCGGCAGCTAATTCACCTTGAACTAACCGCACCGCACGTCCATCTTTGACATCAATGGCGGGCAATAACTCCAACGGAGTCCGAAAGCTCATAATGTTTCCGCCCAATTCTTTATCAAACGCGCTCCAGCAGCACCTCTCTTCTCAGGATGAAATTGAGTGGCAACAATATTTCCGTGTTCAACGGCCGCCAAGAAATCTTCGCCGTAATTGCAATACGTATTCGCAGAACCAGGTACAGCATTCTTTGCCGCATAGGAATGCACGAAGTAGAAAGCTGAATCTTCTACTCCGAGAAAAAGTTTTGATTGAGAATCGGGGCGAACGGTGTTCCACCCTATGTGCGGAAGAATTGGGGCGGCAATTTGGCTCACTTCGCCCGCGAATATTCCCAGCCCGCGCGCGCCGTCTTTTTCCAATCCTTGAGTGAAGAGAATTTGCATACCAACGCAAATGCCAAATAAAGGTTTCTGCGCCTCAACGCGTTGGGCAATTATTTCCTCGCCGGAAATTTCTAAGAGTTGTTGCATGCAGGCGCTGAAAGCTCCGACGCCAGGCACAACGAGACCATCTGCTTGCCGGCAAACTTGCGGATCCGAAGTGACGACAACTTCGTGACCGGTAAGTGCAAAAGCACGCTCAGCAGAACGCAAATTGCCCGAACCGTAATCGAGAATCGCTATCAAAGAACGCCCTTTGTGGAAGGTATTCCGGCAGTACGACCATCAATGGAAACCGCATCGCGCAGTGCACGAGCTACGGCCTTGAACTGAGCTTCAAAAACGTGATGGGCATTGCGGCCTTCAAGCACACGCACGTGCAGGGCAATTCGAGCTTCAGCAACAATGGATTCCCAAATGTGGCGACCGAGGGTGGTGTCAAAAGTACCGATGAGTTCAACGATTTCGGGTTGGCGATGCACCAAGTAAGGCCGTCCGGAAAGATCAACAGCCGCCTGCACCAGTACCTCATCTAGCGGAACCATGGCATCGCCGAATCGACGTATACCGGCCTTGTCGCCCAACGCCTCCCGGAGTGCCTGACCAAATGCAAGTGAGGTATCTTCGACAGTATGGTGTGAATCCACGTCGACATCCCCTTTGGTCTTGACGGTGAGGTCGAAACCAGCGTGTTTGCCCAGTTGAGAGAGCATGTGGTCAAAGAATGGGACGCTAGTGTCGATATCGATGAGACCAGTTCCATCCAAATTCAATGAGACATCAACAGAAGACTCTTTCGTCTCTCGTACTACCCGAGCTGTTCTCATTGCACTCCTCAGTTATGCGCTGTGACGATATTGATCATTAAGGCCTTAATTATGCTGCAATCTCCTTGAGCACCGCTAAAAACTGATCATTTTCCGCGGGAGACCCAATGGTGACCCGCAAGTAACCTGCCAATCCCACATCCCGAATAAGAACCCCTCGATCCAGAAAACGTTGCCACACATTGGCGGAGGAATCCGGAAAACCAGTGAAGAGAAGAAAGTTCGCGCTGCTAGGAATAGTTCGCAAGCCAGCTCTCTGCAGCCCCGCGACAACGCGTTCACGCTCGGATATGAGAAGTTGGACTTCGGCCTGCAATTGCTCTTGGTGCTCCAATGCCACCTCGGCCGCGGCCTGAGTAATAGCGCTGAGGTGATACGGCAGTCGGACAATCAACATGGCATGAACAAGTTCGGGACGAGCGATTAAGTAGCCAACTCGAGCACCGGCAAATGCAAAGGCTTTAGACATTGTTCTGGTGACTACTACATTTTCATATTCAGCGATGAGTGTGACTGCCGATGTCTCCGTTGAGAACTCCTGGTAGGCCTCGTCTATGACCAACAAGGCAGATTTTCGTGCCGCAGCATCTGCCAACCTACGCAAATCCAAGAGTGGAATAACATTTCCCGTTGGATTATTAGGAGTTGTGACAAACACCAACTTAGGTGCGGTTTTTTCAATTTTCTCAATGGCGCTTTCAACATCAAGATCGAAGTCATCGGTGCGATTGCCGTGAACCCACGGCGTTCCGGTAATTCGAGCAATTAACGGGTGAACCGAATATGACGGAGTGAAACCCAGAACAAGTGATTCGCCGCCACCGCATGCAAGTAAAAGGGTTTGCAGTATTTCATTGCTGCCATTTGCTGCCCAAATATCATCGCAGGTGAATTCGGTATTCGAAAGATTATTTATATAACGAGCAAGTTTGGTGCGCAGGGTAATTGCGTCGCGATCGGGATAACGATTAAGGCTGGTAGCAACTGTGCTAATTCTTTTGGTTATCGCGCTAGCGACGGCATCGGGAAGCGGAAAAGGATTCTCATTCGTGTTGAGGTGAATGACGCCGTCAATTTGGGGCGCACCATATGGAGAGAGATCTTGGAGATCAGCGCGCAGCGGTAACCAGTTCGGCCAACTCATCGAGTCTGCCCCTCTTCAAAGCGTGCGCTCATCGCCTCTCCGTGTGCAGGCAAATCTTCGGCATTCGCCAAAGTAATGACATTTGGGGCTATGTCGCGGAAAGCTTCTTCCGAATAATTAATAAAAGTTAATCCTCGGAGAAAACTCTGCACGGAGAGCCCACTGGAGTGACATGCGCACCCTCCAGTAGGAAGCACATGATTCGAACCGGCCGAATAATCACCCAAAGAAACTGGTGAAAACCTACCCAAGAAAACTGCGCCGGCATTGCGAATGGAAAGCGCGGTTTCTTCTGGATCAGCAACGATGAGTTCAAGATGTTCGGCAGCATAAGCGTTTACAACGTCAATGCCTTGAGCAATCGAATCAACCAAAACTATGGCTGACTGCTTGCCAGATAAAGCGGTAAATATGCGATCGCTATGTTTGGTAGCAGAAACCCGCAAGGTGAGTTCGGCGGCAACTTCTTGGGCCAACTTTTCCGAATCTGTTACCAAGATGGCGGCCGCAATGGTGTCATGCTCGGCTTGGCTGATGAGATCCGATGCTACTTCGCCAGCGACCGCAGTCTCGTCGGCTAGGACTGCGACTTCAGTCGGACCCGCTTCGGAATCAATGCCAATTTTTCCGCGTAGCGCACGTTTCGCAGCAGCAACATAAATATTGCCTGGGCCTGTGACCATATCGACCGATTCGCACACGCCATCGACGCCATAAGCAAACATGGCAACGGCTTGAGCGCCACCTATTGCATAGACCTCGGAAATTCCAAGCAACGCGCAAGTTGCCAAGATTGTTTGGTTAGGAAGTCCTCCATTGTTGGCTTGTGGCGGAGAGGCGACCGCAATGCTGGGAACTTTGGCGATTTGGGCTGGGACGACATTCATAATGACTGAACTTGGATATACCGCTCGCCCTCCAGGAACATAAAGTCCGACGCGATCTACGGGGATCCAACGTTGCAGGACACTTCCGCCAGGGACGACCTGGGTGAAAGTTTCAGATCGAATCTGATCTTGATGCACCTTCCGAATTCGAAGGATGGCCTCATCCAGCGCTGCGCGGATATCAGGCGCAAGAGTTGCCAGCGCGTTATCAATCGCAGCCTGTGGCACTCGAATCGATTTAGGCCTGACCCCATCAAATTCTTGGCAAAGATCTTGTAGATCAGCCTCAGTCGCCTTTGAAACGCGATGCAAAATTGGTTGAATTTCAACGACCGCAGCATCGACATCCATAGCCGCACGAGGTAGGAGTTTTTGATATTCACCTTTAGATAGAGAGCGCCCTCGAAGGTCTAGTTTTCGAATGGGGACTTCGCGCATAGGGTAATTCTAGAGGCTGGGTAAGGCCGCGCGAGCCAGATAAAACAGGCTATACCAAGCAATCCGGGCCAAGAATGGCCTTGAGATCGGCGCTCAAACTTGGCGAAGCGGTTATCCGTAGTCCGTCATCGAGTTTCATCACCATGCTCTTTTCGCCATCTTCTAATCGAAGATGAACTTCCCGCGAGCCTGGATGGGATCTCAAAATTTCCTTCATTCGGTCCACGACCGGCGGGGTGCATCGTGCAGTCTCCAAGGTGATAACTAGCGGTCCCGTGGGAGCTTGATTGATATCTGGCATAGACATATCGATAGCCGAGACGCGCGGTTGTTCTTCCCGTTTATCTATGCGTCCTCTAACTACGACAACTCGATCTTCTACCAGATTCATGGCATGTGTCTCATAAACTTTGGAAAAGAAATTAACATCAATGGCACCTTCGAGATCTTCGATCGTGACAATCGCCCATGAAGTTCCTTGACGTGAGACTTTACGTTGGATTTGCGTTATCAATCCACCAATATTGACGATCTGATCATGGGCGATGCCATCATCGGCGACTTGGCTTAAGGGAATATCAGTTGCTGCGCGCAATACATGTTCGACTCCGAAAAGTGGATGATCTGATACATACAGTCCGAGCATTTCGCGCTCGTAACTGAGTAACAACATTTTTTCCCACTCGCCCAGAGGAATATCGAGTTCGACACCAGAGATGGTGGTAGTTGCCTCACCATGACCGGTGCCAAAGAGATCAAACTGACCAATTGCTTCGGCTCGCTTTGTTTCGCTGACCGAGTCGATGGCTTCAAGGAAGACCATCGTCAACCCTTTGCGAGTGTGGTTGAGCGAATCAAATGCTCCGGCTTTGATCAGAGATTCAATCGTCTTCTTGTTGCACACTTGCGCATCAACTTTGGCCAAGAAATCTCCAAAGGAGGTATATCGACCCTTGCTTTGGCGATTGGTCGTAATCGAGGCCACGACGTTTTCGCCGACATTTCTAATAGCCGTTAGACCAAATCGAATGTCAACGCCTAACGGGGTGTAATCCGACTGGGACTCATTAACATCTGGCGGCAAAACTTTGATGCCCATACGTCGGCATTCGTTTAAGTAAAGAGCGCTCTTGTCTTTATCGTCCCTAACGCTAGTGAGAAGCGCAGCCATGTATTCGGCTGGAAAATTAGCTTTGAGGTATGCAGTCCAATAAGAAACCAACCCATACCCAGCGCTATGGGCACGGTTAAATGCGTAATCGGAGAATGGAATCAAGGTTTCCCATAACTTATCGATGGCAGCCTTAGAGAAACCGTTCTCCTTCATGCCAACTTCGAAGTTAACGTATTCCTTATCCAGAATATCCTTGTTCTTCTTACCCATTGCCTTACGTAAAAGATCTGCACGTCCCAGCGAGAATCCAGCGACCTTCTGGGCGATAGCCATTACTTGCTCTTGGTAAACAATCAATCCGTAAGTATCACCCAAGATTTCTTGAAGAGGAGCTTCTAATTCTGGATGGATCGGGTCTACTTTTTGGCGCCCATTTTTGCGATCGGCATAGTCAGTATGTGCACCTACGCCCATTGGCCCCGGACGATAAAGCGCTATGACGGCTGAAATATCCTGGAATGAGTCAGGTGACATCTGCCGAAGCAGAGCACGCATGGGACCACCATCGAGTTGGAAGACTCCGAGCGTGTCTCCTCTTCCAAGTAACTGGTAAGTAAGCGGGTCATCCAAAGTCAGAGTAGCGAGGTCGACGGTTTCGCCGCGGTTTGCTTTGATGTTAATGAGGCAATCATCTAAAACAGAGAGGTTGCGCAAGCCTAGGAAGTCCATCTTCAGCAAACCAATAGATTCACAAGCACCCATATCGAATTGGGTGATGATGGCACCGTCTGCTTCGCGTCGATGGATAGGAATGACATCCAGCAGGGGCTCTTTGCTGAGGATCACGCCAGCGGCATGAACGCTCCATTGACGCTTGAGACCTTCAAGTCCCCGAGCGGTATCAACGATGCGCTTGGCATCTACTTCGGAGTCATAAATAGATCGGAATTCGCCGGCTTCGGAGTAACGATCATTTTGTGGATCGAAGACTCCTGCAAGTGAAATATCTTTGCCCATAACTGAGGGTGGCAGCGCTTTTGTTAGTCGTTCGCCGATTGCATACGGATAACCCAAGACTCGAGTGGAGTCTTTGAGCGCTTGTTTAGATTTGATTGTTCCATAAGTAATGATCTGTGCGACTCGATCTTCACCGTACTTGGTGGTGGCGTATTGGATCATTTCGGAGCGACGACGTTCGTCAAAGTCCAAGTCGATATCGGGCATGGAGATTCGCTCTGGATTAAGAAAACGTTCAAACAAGAGACCATGGTGGATTGGATCTAATTGAGTGATTCCCAGGACGTAGGAAACCAGCGAACCAGCTGCCGAGCCACGACCAGGTCCTACCCGAATACCAACTTCTCGTGCGTGCGAGCAAAGGTCAGCAACAACTAAGAAGTAGCCAGGGAAGCCCATCTTGATCATGACTTCAAGTTCATAATCTAAGCGCTCTTGATAATGAACTGGAATGTTGCCTTGCATACGTTCGGAAAGTCCAATTTGAGAAGTCTTGCGTAGCCAAGAGTCTTCGCTCTCCCCTTCTGGAACAGTGAAGCGCGGTAAAAGGTTTTCACCTTCGCGCATCGTGATGTTGCAACGTTCGGCGATCAACAAGGTGTTATCGCAACTTTCGGGAAGATCGGCAAAAAGTTGGCGCATTTGAGAAGCGCTCTTGAGATAGAACTCATCGTTATCGAATTTAAATCTCTTAGGATCGGCCAAAGTGGAACCTGATTGCACGCAGAGAAGTGCCTCGTGAGCCACCGAATCTTCATGTTTTGTATAGTGCAAGTCATTGGTAGCCAGTAGTGGCAAACCTAATTCCTTGCCTAGCTTGAGCAGATCAGCCTTGACTCGATTTTCGACATCGATATTGTGATCCATGATCTCCATATAGAAGTTCTCTTTGCCAAAAATATCGCGTAATTCGCTGGCTGCCGCCTTTGCTTCCTTGTAGGCGCCCATCCGCAAGCGCGTTTGAATTTCGCCTCCGGGACATCCTGTGGTGGCAATAATTCCTCGCGCATATTGAGAGAGAAGCTCGCGATCCATGCGGGGCTTGTAGTAATAACCCTCTAACGAAGCTAGAGATGCTAATTTAAAAAGATTGGAAAGACCTTCATTATTTTCTGCAAGTAGCGTCATATGCGTATAGGCGCCGCCGCCCGATACGTCGTCTTCGCCGCCGTCGGCCCACTTGACTCGCTTCTTATCAAATCGCGATTCGGGAGCGACATACGCTTCGATGCCAATAATCGGCTTTATGCCAGCTTTGATCGCCTGTTTGTTAAATTCAAAAGCACCAAAAACATTCCCGTGATCGGTAATCGCAATGGCAGGCATTTCCAACCGAGCAGCTTCACGGACCAGTTCACCCACGCGGGCAGCCCCATCGAGCATCGAATACTCGGTATGGACATGGAGGTGAACAAAGTCAGACACGGTTAGCGAGATTACTACTGGGTTGACTAGCGGTGCTGGTTAGCGGCAAGAATGGCTAGCGAGCGTGTCAGATCTTGGGGGTATTCAGAGAAGAATTCCAGACTTTCGCGAGTGACCGGGTGAGTAAAGCGCAATTCTCGAGCGTGCAGCCACGGACGATTTATCTGTAATCGCTCGGATATCGTGTGATCGGCCCCGTAAGTGAGATCTCCCACGAGCGGGTGGTGCAGCGCTGAAAAATGGACTCGAATTTGGTGGGTGCGCCCCGTCTCGAGCTCGATCTCAAGAAGCGAGACGGCTGGAAAGAATTCCAGCGCTCGGTAATGCGTAATGCTGGGTTTGCCATTTGCAACAACGGCAAAGCGGTAATCCTCGCGCGGATGACGATCAATCGGAGCATCAATAGTGCCTTCGGTGGGATCCATGTGACCTTGAACCAGTGCGTGATAAACCTTGGTCACGGTGCGATCTCGAAACTGTTGCTTGAGATCTGAATAAGAAATTTCATCTTTTGCAATCACCATGAGGCCGGTAGTACCCACATCGAGGCGGTGGACGATTCCTTGTCGCTCGGCTGCGCCGCTAGTGGAGACGTTGTACCCACTGGCGATAATCCCGCCAATGACGGTTGGGCCTTGCCATCCTGGACTGGGGTGAGCCGCAACTCCGGCAGGCTTATCGATCACGATGATGTGGTCATCGTTGTAGACGATTCCCATTCCCTCGAAGGGCGTCGCTTGCAAAGTGGGCTCGGCTTTCTGCGCCGGCATGAGAATCTCAATAACATCGCCGGTGGAAACTCGATCAGATTTCATCATCGCCTTTTGCGAGCGCTGGACTTCGCCAGCATCGATCAGGGTCACGATCGCCGAACGGGATAAGCCAAGTACGCGGGCCAGTGCAGCATCAATGCGCTCTTGATCCAGACCTTCGGGAATGGAAATTATCTTCAGCTCTCGTTGGCTCATGGGGTAACTCCTTTAAAACTGTGGCGGCGGAGCATCAGGACCGATGGGCTTGATATTTCGAACCGAAAGAATGACGACAATTATCGCTGACCCAACAATAGAGGAATCTGCGAGGTTGAATGTGGGCCAATGAGGTAGCTCAATCCAATCGACTACCTGCCCGCTCAGAAAGCCTGGCGGGCGAAAGAGGCGATCTGAGAGGTTTCCGAGGATCCCCCCAAGCGCAAAGCCGAGGGCCAGCGCCCACTGCTTGTTCGTGACCTTAGTACCGTAGTAAAAAATCAGTGCAACCGCTCCGACAGCGAGCGCCGAGAGCCATGCGCTCTTGGAGGTGGCAAAGCTAAAAGCGGCCCCAGAATTGAACTGGAGATTTAATTGCAGAAAGGAGCCCATGACCTCGACTGGATGATCAGGAAGAAAATGGATCGCAAACTCTTTGGAAACGTAATCTAGGAAGAAGACCAGGAAGGCGAGAAGCGCAATCCTCCGCTGGGCAACCGGTTGAGATGGCGGCTTTAGCGTCGCTCTTCCTTTTGCTTACAGGACATACAGAGAGTGGCGCGAGGAAAGACTTGAAGACGTTCCTTGCCGACAGAATTTCCGCATTCTTCGCATCGTCCATAAGTCCGTCCATCAATACGCTCTAAGGCACGTTCTGTTTGAAGAACCATGTCTCGAGCGTTATAGACCAAGGACATTTCATGTTCGCGCTCAAATGTCTTAGTGCCCGCATCTGCTTGATCGTCACCAGCTCCAACTCCCGCTGAACTAATCAAATCATCCATTTCGCCTTCTGCTTCTAATAATTCTTTTTGCAAACGGAGGAGATCCTTTGCCAGCTCGGCGCGAATGGCCTTTAACTCGGCAGCGCTCCAAGGGTCTTCGCTGACATTGACAACAAGCGGAGCAGGGGCAGATTTGATGGGCTTGAGTACCGATTTCTTGTTGGACTTCGCCGGACGTGGTGGAGGTGGCATCACCAGACGTCGCTCTTCGATGACAGGTTCTGGACCGACATTTGCCTCGTGAGGAGTCACGGTAATCGTCGTGGAATCACCAGTGGTTGTGCTCTGCAATTTTGCAGGGAATGGCTTTACTGGAGCCTTCTTGGCAACCTTTGCCAACGTTGGCTTCACAATGTTTGGCGAGCGAACCGCCGCCGCCTTTTTAACCGGGGCTTTCGCAGGTGCGGTCTTGACTGGGGATTTGGCGGTGCTTTTCGGAGCAGGTGCAACTTTTTTTACTGGTGCAGCTTTTTTCACAGGGGTCGCTTTCTTAGGTGGCGTGTCTTTTTTGGCGGCTGGGCTTTTCGGTTTTGTCACAGCAGATGTTGTTGACTTGCTGGCAACGACCTTTTTCCCCGCTACAGCTTTTTTAGCAGCGAGAGATGCCGCTTGAACTGCGGTTTTGGCCTTTTTCATCACCATAAGAGATCCTCCAGTGCGAACGGCACAGGTTAGAACTAATGTGGGGCGAACGCCAATTAGACCCACCCTCTCGCTTGCCTCAATTCTGTACGCCTTCAGGTCACTACACCTTGCTAGACACCTTGCTAGACTTAGACCACTTACGTCACAGGCAGCGACGGGCTATCACCCCGAGCCGCTGGAAGAGCCGGGAATTCCGGGGTAGAACCAGCCGTGAGGGCACCAACGAAAAGCGGTTTTGAGCGCAAGGCCACACGGCAGGTTCAAGACAAGGCGGGTGGTACCGCGGCCGAGCGAGATCTAGGCCGTCCCTCCAATTCAGTCATTGTTGTCGCAGATGCCTCTTGGCCTCTCGACAATCGGTCGCAGAGTTGAAGGGGATTTACATGTCTACACCTACGGGCATACCGAAGGCGCTTTCGCCGCAGATCGATCTGCCGCAAACCGAGCACCAGATCCTCTCCTTCTGGGATCAATCCAACATTTTTGAAAAGTCGGTCGCTGCCCGCGAAGGTGGCACCTCTTGGAATTTCTTTGAAGGTCCTCCTACCGCCAATGGCAAGCCCGGCACCCACCACATCGAAGCTCGCGTTTTTAAGGATCTCTTTCCGCGCTACCAAACCATGAAGGGCCATCAAGTAATCCGCAAGGCTGGTTGGGATTGTCATGGCCTACCCGTTGAAATTGCTGTAGAGAAAGAATTGGGATTCACCGGCAAGGGTGATATCGAAAAATTTGGAATTGCCGCTTTCAATGAGCGTTGTCGCGAATCCGTGCAACGGCACGTTGGCGAATTTACAACTATGACCCGGCGCATGGGTTTTTGGGTTGACTTCGATCAGGCTTATTGGACTATGTCTCCCGAATACATCGAAAGTGTTTGGTGGTCATTGCAACAAATCTGGAAGAAAGGCCTATTGGTTCAAGATCATCGCGTTGCTCCGTATTGCCCACGATGTGGCACAGGTTTATCAGATCACGAGCTTGCTCAAGGTTACGAGACCGTAACCGATCCTTCGGTCTATGTTCGCTTCCCAGCCACCTCCGGAAAGTTAGCCGAACTTGGTGCCTCACTCTTAGTCTGGACGACTACTCCATGGACTTTGGTCTCTAATACCGCCATTGCTGTAAATCCAAAGGTCACCTATGTCGTTGTTGAAGTTCCCACCAAAACTGGCGACGGCGAGATCATCGGTACTGAAAGGTTACTCATAGCTGAAAATCTGATCTCGGTACTGGGCGAAGATCTTCAGGTTTTGGCTTCCTTTACTGGCGCAGAACTTGAACGCACCACCTATCAGCGTCCTTTTGATTTGGTAGAGATTGCCGATGCACATTTTGTCGTTCTTGCCGACTACGTCACCATCGAAGACGGAACTGGTTTAGTTCATCAAGCACCAGCATTCGGCGCGGACGATCTAAGTATCTGCAGAAGTTATGGTTTGCCAGTTGTCAATCCAGTAGCACCCGATGGCACCTTCCTCGCCGGAATCAAACTCGTAGGCGGACTTTTCTTTAAAGATGCCGACAAAGTGCTCATTCGAGATTTGAAGGCTCGCGGCTTGATGTTTCGACACACTCAGTATGAACACTCTTATCCTCATTGCTGGCGCTGTCACACGGTTCTTATCTATTACGCACAACCATCTTGGTACATCCGCACCACCGCGATTAAAGATGCTCTCTTGCGTGAAAACCAGAAAACTAATTGGCATCCAGAGACCATCAAGAATGGGCGCTTCGGCGATTGGCTTAATAACAATATCGATTGGGCTGTCTCTCGCAATCGTTACTGGGGCACTCCCCTACCTATTTGGCGATGTGAAAATGGACATGATTATTGTGTTGGATCATTGGCAGAACTTGGATCTCTTGCCAACCAGGAATTGACCGCTAGCGACCCGCATCGACCATTTGTCGACGACATATCTTTTCCATGTCTTGATTGCGCGGCTCCCATGAAGCGCGTTAACGAAGTCATCGATTGCTGGTACGACTCCGGCGCAATGCCCTTTGCGCAGTGGGGATATCCTCATAAAGAAGGCTCAGCCGAGCAATTCAATAATGCCTATCCAGCCGACTTTATTGCAGAAGCCATCGATCAAACTCGCGGGTGGTTTTATACCTTAATGACTATCGGAACATTAGTTTTCGATCAGAGTTCATACGAGACTGTTCTCTGCCTCGGACATATCCTGGATAAAGATGGTCGAAAGATGAGTAAGCATTTAGGGAATATTCTCGAACCCGTTCCACTCATGGATCAACACGGCGCCGACGCAGTTCGATGGTTTATGTTGGCTGCTGGATCTCCCTGGAGTTCTCGTCGAGTTGGACACGATGCTATCTCCGATGTCGTTCGAAAAACTCTCCTTACTTATTGGAATACCGTCTCCTTCTTCTCGCTCTATGCCCATGCTTCAGATTTTGAGTTTGGAGTGCTGGAATACACACCATCGACCCTAGATCGCTGGATCATCTCTGAACTCAATTTACTTATCGCCGGGGTTGACTCTGCTCTGGCATCTTACGATTCTCAAGAAGCCGGACGAGTGCTTGCCAGCTTTATTGACGATCTTTCGAATTGGTATGTGCGTCGATCTCGCCGGCGGTTCTGGGATGGCGACAATGCCGCACTCTCCACTCTCTATATCTGTATTCGCGAACTCACGAAATTGATGGCCCCAATGGTGCCTTTCATTACTGAGCACGTTTGGCAAGAGCTTGTTCGAGTGGTCGAACCCGAGATTGTGGAGTCAGTTCACTTGGCAGATTTTCCACTCTCCTTCGATTCCCAAATCGATCGCCAACTATCCAATTCCGTTCGGCTTTCCAGAAGGTTGGTAGAACTAGGACGCGCGGCTCGGGCTGAGTCTAAAATCAAAATTCGCCAGCCTCTCAGTCGAGCTCTCGTTTCCGCCCTGGATTGGGAGAAGATGGACGGTGAGATCCGAGCGCATATTGCTGACGAACTCAATGTTCTCTCGCTCGAGGAGCTCTCCTCCGCTGGTTCCGACCTAGTAGAAGTATCGATCAAGGCGAATTTCCGCACAATCGGGCAGCGCTATGGCGCATCAGTTCAAGAGATCGCTACTGCAATTCATAGCGCCAATGCTGCTGAATTAGTGGCGACGATTCGCAGAGATGGCCTTTCCCAACTTCCTTATGGTGTCGGGTCGCAAGTTGCCGAAATCGTGCATGACGATCTCATCATCACCGAAACCCCAAAGGAAGGTTGGTCTGTAGCCAGCCATTCTGGCGAGAGCGTCGCGTTGGATCTCGAACTGAGTCACGAACTCATTCAAGCGGGACTAGTGCGAGAAGTAATTCGCGCCATTCAAGAGGAGCGAAAGAATTCTGGATTCGATATCAGCGACCGCATCTCGGTTACCTGGAATGCGCCGACTTTATTAGCCGAGGCAATCGGAAATTCGCTCGAAGCGATTTCCGATGAAGTATTGGCTCTGGAATTTACGCGTGATGAGGATCAGTCATTGCCAAGTAATGAGCTAGAACTCTTCCTACGACTGACCAAGAAATAGCAGTTGCGTAGCGTCTGGGTGAGTTAAGGAATCATCCAGACGAGTCGATCCAGAAGTTGGATGGCAAAGAAAATAACGATGAATGAAAGATCAAGATTCACGGAGCCAATTCGCAGTGGCGGAACAAATCTGCGCACAAACCTCAATGGTGGATCAGTAATAGAAAAAACAAGATCCGCAATTGCGAGAACTATTCCCCGCGGGCGCCAATTCCTGGCAAACATTCTGATGTAATCCAAAATCAGACGAGCAAAAAGGCAGAGCAGGAATATTTGAATAATCGCAGAGAGAATTTTACCAATCGTCATGAGTAAGGTGCTTTTCTAATTAAAGCGATCAGCTTTGGTTGAAAAAACTGGCCTCTGCGGCTGCAGCTTTATCTTCCACACTGACCATCACATTTGGCGGGGTGAGCAAAAATACTTTTGATGTTACGCGCTCGATACTTCCGTGGTGGCCAAAGACTAAGCCAGAAGCGAAGTCCACTAAGCGCTTGCGCTCGGACTCCTCCATGTCACTGAGGTTCATGATGACCGGCTGACCTTCACGATAATGCTCGCCGATATTTCTGGCCTCGTTATAAAAACGTGGATGAATAGTGATGATGCGATCCATGATCGGTAGCTCGCGCTGCTCAGCTACTGCGGCCGGACGAACCGGAACTGAAGTAACGGCAGTGACGTTCGATTGCGCCCAACTAGGAGTTGTAGATGTGACTGGACGAACGCTGCGACGAGGCTCAGCCACAATTGCCGGAGCAAGATCCATCTCCTCTTCTTCAACCAAACCGAGGAAACCTGCCATCTTCTTAAACGCATTAGCCATAGGTAAATCTTAAGTGAAGGGTTAACGAGACCCGAGGATTGAACTGCCTATGCGGATGTGTGTCGCTCCAGCGGCTATCGCTGATTCAAAATCTCCGCTCATTCCACACGAGAGGGCTTTCAATTGGGGAAATTGCACAGCTACCTCTCTGCGAATCGCCGCCAGGCGGGAAAAAGCGTCGGCTGGGTCCACACTCAAAGGAGCTACCGCCATGAGCCCTGCGAGTTCCAATCCAGGGATGGTGGCACACTCGCGCAGAAATACGGCTAATTGGTCTGGTTGAACGCCGCCTCGACCCTCCCCGCCATCTGGGGAATCTAGCGAAACTTGAACGAAGACAGGAAGGGATTTTTCTAAGAGCAGCTCGGCAATCTTGCGCGCATGACCAACATCATCAAGGGAATGAATGACATCGGCCCATCCGGTAATCGAGCGCAATTTCTTGGATTGAATTTGACCCTGAAAATGCCAAATGGCATCACTCGGTAAAGCACCTGATTTCTCTCGGGCTTCTTGATCGCGATTTTCGCCAAAGTTGCGCTCGCCTAAGTCATAAAGGATCTGCACATCGCTGGCGGGAAAGTTCTTGGTTACCGAGATGAGAGTGACCTCCTTGGGATCACGTCCAGCCTTTTGACAGGCCAGCTGAATTCGGTTTTTTACCTCCCGCAACGATGCAGCAATGAGATCACCTCGTTCATTCACAGAGCGATCACTCCCACTTGTCGGCCCGTGCCCTGGCTTCGGCGAAATGAATAATATTTATCGTTTTCTTTCGTGCAGATGCGATGAGCCACAACTGAAACACCAGAACTTTTCAAAATTGCTTCCGCACCCGCCACTAAATTGAGTTGGTGTAGGTCCATAGTCGTAGCTAATTCCGGGATTGCGGCAATCGCATCTACATATGTCGCGAGATCGACTTCATAACAGGAGGTGCAAATTGCCGGACCAATTTCTGCAGTTATTTGATCTCGCTCTTCTTGAGGAAATTTGGCAACCACTTTCTGAATAATGCCCGCTAATAAACCGCGTCTACCCACATGCACTGCGGCGACCATGGAAGGGGAAGATAGGAGCAAAGGCAAACAATCGGCAACCAAAACTGCTAGACCGATACCTTTAGTACTGGTGAAGATCGCATCTGCATCCGGAATTACTCCATCGGCAGAATTTATCTCAACAATATTTGTGCCGTGAGTTTGATTCATAAAGACCAAACTATCGAGTGAAAATAGTTGTGTGAGAAGTTTGCGGTTGGCGATGACTGTTTCGGCATCATCATTGACATGAAGTCCAAGATTGAAGGATTCGAATACACCAACACTCAAACCGCCAGCACGTCCAGTAAATAATGTCCGAGCCATCTGGAATTACTTCATAAAGTCAGGAACGTCTATCTCATCCTCAACAACGAGTTCTTCAAAAGTAATCTTCTTGCGATTCGGGGTCGATTCGGCAGAAGTCGAAGAAGGGAGATCGAGAGCCACGGCAATCGGGTCATTGGCTGGCACGGGGTTTGCATTTCCGGTAAGGGTGGCCGCATCAATAACTGGGACCGCAACCCACTTGGGAGCTCCTCCATCAAAACCTGCTGCAATAACCGTTACTCGAACTTCATCCCCCAAGGCATCGTCAATGACTGTTCCGAAAATGATGTTGGCATCTGGGTGGGCAGATGCAGCCACGAGTTCTGCCGCTTCGCTGAGTTCAAAGAGTCCAAGATCGGAACCACCGGCAATAGAGAGCAATACACCGTGCGCGCCATCGATAGAAGCTTCGAGAAGTGGGCTGGCAATTGCTAATTCAGCAGCTCGAGTTGCACGAGCTTCTCCCCGAGCAGAACCAATACCCATGAGAGCAGAACCTGCGCCTGACATAACGCTCTTTACATCGGCAAAGTCGAGGTTGATCAACCCTGGGGTTGTAATCAAATCAGTAATGCCCTGAACGCCAGAAAGAAGAACTTGATCTGCGCTGCGGAATGCTTCGAGTTGGCTGATGGAACGATCCGAGATGGCAAGCAAGCGATCATTAGGAATGACTATTAGCGTATCCACTTCTTGGCGAAGCAAGGAAATGCCTTCTTCGGCTTGAGCAGAACGACGCTTACCTTCAAAGGAGAAAGGCTTGGTGACAACACCGACAGTCAGCGCACCAAGGTCTTTAGAAATTTTTGCAACGATGGGCGCTCCACCTGTACCGGTTCCGCCGCCTTCACCTGCAGTTACAAAAACCATATCGGCGCCACGGAGAACTTCTTCAATTTCTTCAACGTGATCGAGCGCTGCTTGCTTTCCAATTTCCGGAGCCGCACCAGCGCCGAGGCCACGAGTGAGTTTTCGTCCGATATCAAGTTTTACATCGGCATCACTCATGATGAGTTGTTGCGCGTCTGTGTTGATTGCAATGAACTCAACACCTTTCAAACCTGCTTCGATCATGCGATTGACAGCATTAACTCCGCCGCCACCAATACCTACTACCTTGATGACTGCTAAGTAATTTTGCGGTGTTGCCACAATGCGCCTTTCTTCGGACCCTAAATCTCAACTAGAGACTTAAGGTTAAATTTTTATCTTTGGTTAAAGTAGAGCGCACATCTACTACAAGCAATGACCGACACGAATATAAGCCAACTAGTTTTACAGCACTTTATTTTGTAATGGGAGCTGTTGGAGCACTCACATCGTACGTAGTCGCTTTACTATTTTCTGGCAGTGCATATAGGGCGCGAAACACTTTGATTTTCGTTGCGATGTCTTGATCGCTACCCCAACGAACAATCAATGCTTTTCCCGTCAGTGACACCTGCATCTCGATAAATCCACTCGAAGAAACGTGGACACCTTGTAAACCCAAAATAAAATCGGCGGGTGCCAGGGATAGCAATCGAGCCACGCTCCTCTTTGCTTGATCGTCATTAGTGGCGAAAGTTATCAGTGGAAGTTTCTGTAAGAGTTCCGGAGTCTGAAATTGGACCCCATTCTCATCCAGGTAGGTACGTTGCGCGGTGCCTGTGGCAAAGTAGGCGATCGGAGTTCGCTCCGTGACTTGAATCTGGACGACGCCGGTACGCCAATTTCGGTGAACGGATTCTGTCGCCACCCAAGAGATATCTGACAAAGTTCTATTAAGTACTCGAACATTTACTCGAGCCAGTGGTTTGCCGACGGCTAAATGTCCAGAACTTGCCGCCATTGATTGTTGGATTATGCCTAAGCGAGATGTGCCAGTTATCTCGATCTTTTTAACCGACAGAATCGTTGACCAGCCCAAGACATAAATGGCTCCGCCCAGCAGTGCAACTCCCATCAGCACAGCAATGGCGCCGCGTCTAGATCTCACTAGTCATCACAATCTTTATTCCGAAAGAGCTGAAAGGATGACCGGAGCTAGTGAACTGACATCGCCAGCACCGAGAGTCATGATGACGTCGCCTTCTCTTGCATCAGCAACAACGCGGTTAACCATGTCTACCATCGAAGGTTCGACAATCACATTTTTGTGAGAAATTCGCTGAGCAATAAGTGCGGAGGTAACGCCCGGAATGGGATCTTCGCTAGCTGGATAAATCTCCAACAAGTAGACCGAATCCGCTTGAGAAAGTGTTGCGGCAAATTCACTGGCAAAGGCTTGGGTACGAGAAAATCGATGCGGTTGAAAAATTACAAGTAAGCGGCCAGCGCCGGCAAAAAGCCGCGCAGTCGTGAGAGTGGCGTCAATCTCAGTCGGATGATGACCATAGTCATCTACTACTCGGACTCCTCGGACTTCGCCTTTTACCTCAAAACGTCGGCGGGTGCCGGTAAACATACTCAAACCAGAAAGCAGGTCGTCTTCGTCGACGCCTAATTCTGTTCCGGCAGCCAATGCTGCAACTGCGTTATAAATATTGTGCTTCCCAGGAACTGAAAGTTTGAGTTCGCCAAGTACCCGACCATTAAGGGTAATTCGCGCAGAACTTGAAGTGGCCGCAAGCGAGATACGCGAGATTCCAAAATCTCCGGACTCGCCGTATGTGACAATCCGAATATCCTGACGCACAACGAGCGCGCGCAGTTCTTGTGAGCCAGGATCATCAGAGCAAAGAACAAGAAAACCACCCGGACGTATAGTGCTGACGAATTCTTGGAATATGCGCATGATGGCCGGGAGATCAGCAAAGTGGTCCACGTGGTCTAGCTCAACGTTGGTTACGATCGCGCCAAACGGATGATAGACCAAGAACGAACCATCTGACTCATCGGCTTCGGCGATAAAAATACTGCCGCTCCCCCTGTGGGCATTGGTTCCTGAACTATTGATCATCCCGCCAATTGCAAACGATGGATCCAGGCCAGCATGCTGGACGGCGACCGTTAACATGGAGGTCGTAGTAGTTTTCCCGTGCGTGCCTGCAACCGCTACCGAAATTGAATCTGACATAAGAATCGAAAGCGCTTCAGCACGTTGCAAAATTGGAACTCCGCTCGCACGAGCGGCCAGCATTTCTACATTCTTTTCCGAGATCGCCCCCGAGACCACAATCAAGCCAGCGCCATCGATATTTTCAGGTGCATGCCCAACTGATATGTCCCCACCTAATGCTCGGAGCCCCACCAAAACTTGGCTCTCTTTAACGTCAGAACCAGTGACAGAGATGCCTTGATCTAACATGATGCGAGCGATTCCGCTCATACCAGCCCCACCAACGCCGATGAAGTGCACCTTCGCGCTGCGGAGATCTGCCAGAGAGAATTTCATCGCGAACTCTTCGTCACGAGAGATCGGACTAACTCTGCCATCAGGCGCGCAGCATTAGGTTGCGTCTTGACTTGTCGAGTCTCGCGTTGCTGCGTGGCCTTGAGAATCAGTCGATCAATATTATGAGTCAGCCACTCTCCGGTTAAATGCGAGTTGTCCAGAATTTCCGCCGCACCCTCCCCGACCAATTCTTCGGCGTTAGCCCGCTGCTCACCATTACCAACCGCTAGCGGTACCAAAACGGCATAGTTCTGAACTGTTGCTATCTCAACACAGGTCGCTGCCCCACTACGCGCAAGAATCAAATCACTTGCCGCATAAGCCTCTGCCATGTTCTCCAGATACGGAAGTGGAACATAACCGGGCAGCGAAGTTGGCAATTTGTTCGATCGGCCGACCGCATGGATGATTTGTATGCCACGCTCAAGAAGTGCTGGTAGCGCCTCTGCCACGGATTGATTTATACGTTCAGCGCCGAGAGATCCTCCAAAAATAAGCATGACTGGGAGAGCGGGATCCAGACCAAACTCTTTAATTGCCGACTCTCTGTGGAGATGTCGTTGATTAGCATCCGATGAAGCCAGGCTGAGAATGGAATCGCGCAGAGGTAAACCAACTAATTGTGCCTGGCTCCACTGCTTTCCAGTTCTGCGTGCGTTGGCAAAGGTAATCACCGTGTTGGAAGCCAAGTGCGCACCTAGGCGGTTTGCCCAGCCGGGCTTTGCATTCTGCTCGTGGACAACGATTGGAATTGTCATAAATTTAGCAACAACATAGCAAGGCGCACTAACGTAACCGCCAAATCCAATCAATACATCGGTGGCTCGGAGCAAGCGATAGGTTCGAAATAGAACGCTAATCCAACGAAATGGCCAAGAAAGGATGGAAAGGGAAATCTTCCGAGGGAGAGTTACTTTCGAGATGTGGTTGAGTTGAAAACCGGCGTCGACCACGAGTTGGTTTTCGATTCCATTTTTTGTTCCAATAAATTTGCACTCGATCTGCTCAGAAATACCTTCAAAGCCAGGTGCGTTCAATTGGCGTGCGACTGCAAGAGCAGGCTCAACGTGTCCGGCGGTACCGCCGGCTGCGAACGAAACGACCTTAGTCATACCGCACTTCCCGATACTTGTCCGCGATTAGATTTACGATGAGCCAGGAAATCCTTTACTCCAGATTCACGGCGGGCAACGTTGAGTACAAAGGCGACCCCGATGCAATTAGCGATTAGGGATGACCCACCATAAGAAATAAACGGCAACGTGACTCCAATAACGGGAAAGAGACCGATGTCAGATCCTAGATTGACAGCGACCTGGAGCATCAACCAACAGGCGATTCCGGCGGTTGCATAACGAGAAAAGATATCTTTAGTTTGCACCGATACTCTAAAAATTCCATAAATGAGAATGGCATAGAGACAAAGAACAACCAAAGTTCCCAACAATCCCATCTCCTCTCCGATGACGGAGAATATGAAGTCGGTATTAGCTTCCGACAAGTTTGCCCATTTTTGTCGGCTGGCACCGAGTCCAACACCAAAGAAACCGCCGCTCGCCAAACCCATGACACTATGGGCAGTTTGCCAGCCAGCAAATTTGTAATTTTGGGCTGAGAATGGGTGCAATACAGCGGTAAAGCGATGCAATCTATTTGGTTGTGTGATAACAAATGCCGCTGCGAAAAGCATCCCAGCGCTAATTACAGTTACGAAATTTCTTATAGGTAATCCTCCTACGAAGAGCATTGCCCCAGCGATACCCATGACGATGAGTGCCGTACCGAGATCTTTGCCCAACATAATGAGGCTTAAAATTACAAGTACTGCCGGAAGGAGCAAAGCCAAAATATTGAGCGGACGATCGCTCTGAGAACGCTCTTCATATCTGCGCAACTGCAGGGCACAAAAAAGAATCAAACCAAATTTTGCGAATTCACTAGGCTGAATCGTGAAAGGTCCAAAACCAATCCAGTTGGTATTTCCATTTACATTCTTTCCAATGCCCGGGATCTGTGGGAGCACGAGAAAACCAGCACTGACAAAAATTGCGACACGTGAGAGCACCACCCACAGCTCTGGTTTAAGTTTCAAAGCTATAAAAGAGGAACTGATTGCAATCGCTAGGAAAAGCAATTGCTTGATAAATATTGAATAAGTATTGCCATTTTGCTCGAAAGACTTAACCGAAGAGGACGAGAGAACCATGACCAAACCAAGACCAATGAGCGCGGTCGTAGAAAACAAGATGGCAAAATAAGGCAATGTGGGTCGGCGAAGGAGTGGATCTTCTCTCTTCATAAGTCGAGGGATTCTCTTACGGCTTCGGCGAAGAGATCGCCCCGCTCTGCATACGACTTGAATTGATCCATTGAGGCACAGGCTGGAGCCAAAAGCACCGTATCCCCGTCACGCGCAAATTCTTTGGCCCGTTCCACCACTTGGCGCATTAGCTCTGCCGAAGTTGTTCCTTTATCAATTTTGACTACTGGAATCTGCGGCGCAAACTTGGCGAGGGCATCTGCAATGACATCTCGATCCTGACCAATCAAGATTGCAGCGCGGATTCGGGACGCTCCACGTTTGATCAGTTCGTCCATGCTGGCACCTTTAGCTAAGCCACCAGCAATCCATACGACCGATAAAGCAGACATAATGGATGCAAAAGCCGCGTGTGGATTAGTGGCCTTCGAA
>SESB01000126.1_pt1 | contig 54864 bp, 58 predicted proteins | sample 3171441 | NCBI WGS metagenome assembly SESB01 (sample SAMN06051867, study PRJNA518727) | freshwater metagenome | biome: subpolar coniferous forest; feature: holomictic lake; material: water; isolation source: holomictic Lake 227, 6 m depth | place: Canada: near Kenora, Ontario | collected...
ATATGAACATTGAAGTCAGCTATGCGTAGATTATGTCGACGATTAATTCGTAACCAGGAACGGTTCAATAAACCTATTTTGTGTGATTGTTCTCGTCCTATTTAAAAGCCACCATTTTAATTCTGGATGCTTTCCCACGATGAAACTCACCTTCTTCAACCTCAAATTCAATCAATTCTAAGGTTTGGATCTGCATGTCGGAAAAGTCATCTCTTAACTCATCAAGGGAAAAAAGCATTCCTGCCCTCCCCTTCTGCAGGCAATAAAATTTTTCCGGGTGCCAGATTGTCCAATACCTGTTTATAGAATTCGTTCGGGTTGGTTCCGTATACATATTCTGATTCAGCATATCGCTGATCCCACATTTCTTTACTCATAAGGCTTTTAAATTATGACTGACAATTTTTAACAGGCGCAGGGTCGGTTGAACATGAAGTAACCCAGAAATCCCCCGAAAGCTATACTGGTATAGGGATTACCCGTAATGGCACAGGTTCCCGAGGCACATCCGACAAAATGATAATATAAAAAGCCGCCAATCCCACCTATTACGGTAAAAAATATGGGCTTCCAGAATGTCCAGGTTTTAAGTCTTTCCCTGATTGGTAACGGCTCTGTGTTGGTCTTACATGTTTCCGACATTATAATTTGCTTTTAAATCAATCGGTTAATTATTTGTTTGATTCGGTTTAATGATTTATAGATCCATAACCGATTTCATTTGCAAAGTAACGAATAAAATTTGAATCGGTGATACTTAAGCGCTTTATTTTGGCACGATGTTTGACACATGCAGAACATGACATATAAAACTTAATCCTATGCTGCAAACAAATTTAAAACACATCCTCAGTGCCTCCGGGCACCAGAAATTCATCGAACAGAATGATAACGTTATGATCTGTTGCGGACGGATGGGCCCCATGTGCATCCCCGTATACGGAATAATGGAGGAACTGGAGCCGGAATACGCTCATGTAAAATTCGCCGACATGGAATTTGATAATCCCGAATCGCACCCGATCCGCAATGCCCCTGAATGCAAGGGCTTTATGGGAATTCCCTTTACCGTTTATTATAAGAACGGAAAACTGGTGAAAGCTACTTCCAGCATCCAGTCGATGCAGCAGGTCAAGTCAATCCTCGATGCCCAATTCGGCAGCAAATAATAATAAAAATCGGGGTTGCCAGGTCCTCTGCAGGTAAAAAGATGTATTCCAATGGTTTGGTGATAAACTTTTTGCCGGGAGGATCTGTTACAGCCCTTTAAGTTGGAAACGAATGCCGGAAATTTTCGATATTATCATTATTGGTGGTGGCCCTGCTGGTCTGACTGCCGGGATATACGCCTCACGTGCCAGGATGAAAACCCTCATCCTTAATGAAGGAACAGCAGGTGGCCAGCTCGTATTAACCCACGAGATTGCCAATTACCCGGGAGTTGAATCCATAAGCGGCTTTCAGCTGGGGAACATCATGAAAAAGCAGGCCCAGTCGTTTGGTTGTAAGATAAGGTCAAACATACAGCTGACATCTTTCAATTTTTCATCAAACCCGAAGATGGTGGAGATAAATGGCAGCGAGCAGGTTTTTGGCAGGACTGTCATTCTGTCAACGGGAGGGCAACCCCGGATGATCAACGTTCCTGGTGAAGCAGAGCTCAAAGGCCGGGGTGTTTCTTATTGTGCAACCTGCGACGGAGACTTCTTCACAGGAAAAGATATCGTAGTGGTTGGTGGCGGAAATTCAGCCCTTGAAGAGGCTGTTTCCTTGACAAAATATGCCCGTAATGTTTCGGTTGTCCACCAGTTTGATCAGTTCCAGGCTTTTCCATATGCAGTGGAAGAGGCAGAAGCCAATCCCAAAATTAATTTTTTCATGGAATCGCAGGTCAGGAATATCCTTGGTGATGATTCTGTCAAACAGGTTGAAGTTGAACATTTGCCAACAGGAAATAAAACGATGCTTGCTGTTGACGGGATCTTTATTTTCATTGGATATGTGGCAAAAACCCAGGGCTTTGAAAAATGCATCGAACTGAATTTCAAAGGAGAAATAATTGTTGATGCAGAAATGCAGACCAATGTACCGGGTGTTTTTGCAGCCGGCGACAGCATCGTAAAGCGATACCGCCAGGTTACCACTGCGGTTGCCGACGGCACGATTGCCGCCTTGAGTGCCATTGAGTATTTACGGTCAAACTAACGGATTTAATGTATTTGAAAATATGAGAATGTTCCAAATTAAAAGAGTTGCAACAATGATTTTCTTTCTCGCGCTTGCAGCATTGTATTTTTATAATTTAATTTTTTAACCTAAACTTTGAACCTTATGAAAAAGAACATGGGAACCATCGACATCGCAATCAGGTTAGTGATTGCAGCCATTGTAGTCATCCTGTATTTCACACATGTGATTTCAGGAACGATTGCGATCATTTTACTAATCTTTGCCGGGGTATTTATCCTGACAAGTTTATTGAGCTTCTGCCCTATATATCTGCCTTTCGGAATTAACACCCGGGGTAAGAAATAATAGCAAAATTGTTTCAGATTTTACCATTAAAACAAAGGCGGAAGGAATGACCTCCGCCTTTTGTTGCTTAATAGTTTACATTCCCGGGAAAATTTTTTATGACATTCAGACTTGCACTTTTTTACATGCTTATCCTAAGCATGTTGGCCTCTGCCCAGAAACCGGCAACTAAAGACACATTTGATATCACCGCCCACACCATGCAATTCCCCCATCATTATAAAAAATGGGGCTTCCAGGTGTCGGCCGGACTCTCGATGGTCAAACCTCCGGAAGATCTGCTGGAGAGCGCAATTCAGGCACCGTTGGCCAATGTTCACGTGACATTCGGACTGCCATGGAAACTCTCACTCGAATCAGACCTCACCACCATCATCGTTTCCAATCAACTGAGGGCAGGCCCAAGGATAAGTTTTCCAGTCGGAGATTTTGGGATAAAGGGGGGATGGGACTTTGCATGGGTGTATGGCCGGTTAAATCAATCAGGATTTAACAACAGTACGCAGGCATGGATGCATTATCCGAATATTTCTATTGGGTATAAGCTTAAAAAAATGGCTTTTACCCTAAAGGGAGAACTGGCAATTGTTGGCAAAGTTTCAACAAAATCAGGTGAAATTGAAGTCAGCCGTTCCAAAACTTTCCTGAATGGCGGAACCCTTTCCTTTTACGTAGAACAAAGAATTCATCACAATAAAGTTTTCATTATTGGTCTGAAAGACAATTATGTAAAATTTTATTGGCCGACCTGGATGTTGTTTTCCACATTTAACCGGTTTTATCACATCCCCGAACTTTATATCAGCTGGATATTATGAAAATCAGAAAATTTTTTGTGATCGGTTTGCTGTTGCTCATCCTTGGCTGCAACAAAGAATCCCTGGTACCCGTCCCGACTTCCGGGATCAATTCCTTCCTTAAGGAAACCCATCCGATACCGGCATCATCAAAACCCCTGATGGAGGGTGTTTACCTGGTAACTGCCAATACGACAATTTTTGGTGATACAATGGTTGTAAAATGGAACCATTCCGGTATCCTGTTTACTTGTAAAAACGGTAAGCATTTTATTATGAATGCAGGTTACCTTGATTCGGTGATATTCATCCAGGGCTATTGGAGGGATGGTTACAGTGATGCGACAGGTTTATGCAACATGTACATCTCCGGGTCAGAAGGTGGAAATGACCTGTTGGAAGGTAAACCTGCAGCACACATTATCCTAAGAGGTGCCTATGGAACAGATAATGCTGCCCCCAACCAATCAATGACACTGCAGTATTTGCGTCCGTTTTCAAACAAGGTCAGAGAAAGTAACTTTTATATTCTTGGACATCGCGCAGGAGGTCGTAATTCCGACCGGCTTCCTGTTTCGGAAAACAGCATCGCCATGGTTAAATTTACTGAAAGACTGGGAACTACCGGAATCGAGGTAGATCCAAGGATTAGCAGCGATGGGGTTGCCTTCATATATCATGATGCGGATATCAATACGCGGCTCACTCAAAAAGGACTATTGGCCGGTGATGTAAGCGCGTATACCTGGACCCAGTTGTCGTCTTTTGTAAGGTTGATCCATGGGGAGCGTATTCCTTCACTTGAGGAGGTTCTGACTTTTGCCATTGACAGCACAGAATTGCGCTTCGTCTATATGGACATGAAAAGCGCCAATGCCTTACCGGTGGTCATCCCCATACAACAGCGTGCAATCCGGCATGCAAAGGATAAAGGCAGGGATATTATCATCATGATGGGAATTCCCGACACGGATGTCTTCAATGCTTTGATGGCCTATCCTGACTACCAGCATGTTCCTTCCTTATGTGAACTTACAGTTGATGATGTCAGGCAGGTGAATTCAAGCGTATGGGCTCCCAAATGGACACTAGGTGTTCAAAACGACCTTGTTCAGCAGATGCATAATGAAGGACGTTTAGCGGTATGCTGGACCATCGATAGTCCGAACTGGATCCGTAGCTACATTGACCAGGGACTTTTTGACGGGCTCGTTACCAATTTCCCTTATGTAGTCGCTTATCATCATTATATACAGGAGTAATAATATGGGACAATTAAGAGCAGCCATGACCATAGTCCTGGTTTTCCTTTCCGCAGTGGTATTTTCGCAGAAAAATGACAGTGTCAAGGTACATGTTAATCACTATACATTGACCATTGGCGCAGGTTGGACCCATTACATCAACAACCTGGAGATGGGTGGACAGAATCTCCAAAAAGATTTTGCAGGAGTTTCTGCGAAATTTTTCTGGGAACCGGAACATCGTCTGAGTCTGGGACTTGAATCCGGGTATTATAAACTTTTCAGGGCAAAGGGGCAGTTGACGGACAACACCATCGGTCAGGTTGACCGCTCTGTCATCCCTCTACTGTTTTTGATAAGGATGCGGATCATTGACAATATAAATGTTGGCATTGGGACCGGTATAGCCTTAATAACCAATAAAATTGCAGGGGGAGGTCAAAAAATTGTTACGGAAACGCTCTCTCTTTCAAATTTTGAACTTTCCGGCGCATATATATATCCTTTGAATAAGCATTTGCTTTTGGGAGGCGAGGTTAAATTGTTTCATTTCGGAAATACTGAAGATACAATGTATTCCATCCAGGCAACCTGTTCAGTGAGGTTGTAAAATATTATATTGATTGTGCGCAAGTTTTCACCATTCGGTTCGTCTAACTGATAAAACCATTTGTTTCACAACTTAAAATCAGAACTATGAAGACTTTAAAAAGAATCACCCTGGTAATGGCATTCATTTCATTAATTTTTTCTCAGGCCTACTCGCAGAAGGTACCGGCTAACAAAACGGAAAAGGATGCCACTGCGTCACAAACCATGAATGCTCCTGCACCGGGAAAGTTTGTTGACAACAACCATGATGGAGTTTGCGACAACCACCAGGGAAAGATGCAAAACGGGAAATGCACAAACTTTGTCGATAAAAATGGAGACGGGATTTGTGATAAAAAGGCATCCTGCCAGGGAAAAGGCAATCCCAACGGATGTGGTATGGGTTGCGGTCAAAAAGGTCAGGGAAAGGGAAATTGCGGTGCCGGCGGTTGCGGACAGCAGCACCGGAATGGTTGCGGACACCAGGGCACACCTGCTCATGAACCACAAAAACCCAACGAAAAGAAACAGTAATTAGAAAGCATAAATGGAATCCGGAATATTTCTAATTTTCAGGAATATTCCGGATTCCATTCAATACTTTAAACGCGTAAAGAATGAATGAACAGGAACTGGTTGATGGACTAATCATTCAAACTAAAGATGCTATTCAATATCTTGTAAACACCTATCAGAAAAATGTCATTAAAACTGCATACTATTTTGTATCAAACATGGATGATGCAGAGGATATATCCCAGGAGGTTTTTCTTGAAATAATAAACTCAATAAAACGCTACAGCAAAAAGTCTTCACTGTATACCTGGATTTACAGGATTACTGTGAACCGGTCGCTTGACCACCTGAGGAAACAAAAACGAAGGAATTTTTTACACCAGATCGGCACTTTCATGCAGATTTCAAATGAAGGTGGCAAAAAATTCCTGCACGAACCTTCGGTAACCGATACTGCAAACGAAGAGAATGAGAAAAGAGCAGTCATAGAAAATGCAATCGGATCCCTCCCTGAAAACCAGCGAATAGCGTTCATTTTAAGCAAATATGATGAACTCGCCTATAAAGAAATTGCAGAAATCATGAATCTCTCGCTTTCATCTGTCGAATCTCTGATTCACAGGGCGAAAATAAACCTTCAACATAAATTGGTCATTTATTTTTCGGAATATGCAAAAGCCAAAAAGTAACAAGGACTGTTTGTTTGTCCGCAATAATATATTTAACCACCAGGAAAAACTTCTTTCCGGCAATGATCTGAAAGAATTTGAAGATCATTTGCTCCTGTGTGAAGAATGTTCCCTGATCGTTTCCGATTTTCAATCGGTCGCCTCCCTGATCGACCATAAGAGATCTGTTGAAGTAAAAGATTTCTTCCAAACCCGCACACTACAGCGAATCGCATCAGACCTTGACCGTACCCGCAATGCCCCAAGTGTCGGATTGCAAAGGATCCTGCAACCAATCATGATATCATTCCTGCTCCTGGCGGCCATCCTTATTGGTTTATCACTTGGGAAAAGATTCGATACAAAATATTCTTTGAATCCAACTCATGTGAATAATATCAATGCCATGAAATCTGATATGTTTATTAAAGATTTCATGGATGAAGATCAAACTGCGTTCAACAATCATTAACATCAATACCATGAACTTTTTCATAAAAAACAGGTTTATTTTCTGGATACTGATCTTCCTGGTCATAATCAATCTGACCGCCTTGATCACCTTCCTGGTCCTTTACAACCACAAGCCGGCTGCTACAGACCAGAAGCAGTGTAAGAACTCCGGAATGGCATTTAAGGAGGAATTATCCCTGTCTTCAGTTCAGGCTGAAAAAGTCGAAGTTATTATGTCGGAGTACAGGAAATCTACCGGGCCATTAACTGACAGTATCCGAAATTATCGCTCCCTACTCCTTGAGGAACTTGCCAAAACCAGTCCTGATTCAAATTTGCTTGATAATTACACCGAAAACATTTCCCTGCTGCAGAAACAAATGCAAAAGGCTTCGATACGCCAGTATCTGTCATTGAAAGAGATCAGCAATCCGGATCAGTGTAAGCGTCTTTCAGCATTATATTATGAGTTATATAGTTGCCAGGGAAATTGCAAAGGGATGGGCAACGGTAAAGGGATGATGAAACAGTACCGCAGAGGACAGGGACGTTAATAAATCATGTTAAAAATATACCCTACGATTACGATCCCAAGAGAAACAACCCCTACAAATGTGAAGATCAGCCTCATTTTGAGTACTTTTCGCAGTATGATCATTTCCGGCAGGGACAAGCCGATTACCGACATCATGAAAGCCAGGGCCGTGCCCAACGGTACGCCCTTTTCAATCAGCACACTGACAATGGGGATGATCCCTGCAGCATTGGAGTAAAGAGGTACACCGATAAGAATGGACAGGGGAACAGAGTACCAGGTCGATTTACCCATCAGGTTCGCCATGAAATTCTCAGGGACATAACCATGTGCGGCGGCCCCGACAGCAATTCCCAGGATAATGTAAATCCAGACCTTTCCTACTATTTCTTTCACCGCAGTGTAACCGGCCTTTAATCTGTCATTGAACCGGATTTTTTCTTCCTCACCGTCCCCATGACCAGATTTAATTTCGTAAACCCAGCTTTCAACATATTTTTCCATTTTGAGTTTACCTATCACCCATCCTGCGGTGATGGCAATGACAAGGCCGGTAACGACATAGATAATAGCCACTTTCCAGCCGAATAATCCGAAAAGCAGGATGACGGCCACTTCATTGATCATCGGGGCAGCAATCAGGAATGAAAACGTGACCCCGAGCGGGATGCCTGATTCAACAAAACCAAGAAACAACGGGATTGCAGAACATGAACAAAATGGGGTGACAATCCCCAACATGGAAGCCATAACATTCCCGGCAAACAGCGATCTTCCTTCCAGCGCTTTCCTTGTCCGTTCGGCGGTAAAAAAACTTCTGATAATACCTACAACGAAAATAATAAGTACCAGGAGCATGAGTACTTTTGGCACTTCAAAAATGAAGAATCGCAGGGCATCTGTGAGATGTTTTCCCTGGGGTAATTTTAAAATATCATCGATCAACCAGTTGGTGACAAGTTGCAGGTTGAAATAAACCAGTATCCAGACTCCTATAAGAACTATTGGCAAAAGCCATTTGTATGATTTCATAAACACTCAACTCTTTTTGTTTCGCGGTCTGAGTTGACACATGCATGAGCCCGACAACTTCTCGCTTGTATCAATAACAAGAGGCAATTCGTCCCGCTCCCACTCTACCAGTCCGCCGGCAAGGTTTGCTATGCTGCTGACTAGCCCTTTTTCCATAAGTAGTAAGACTGCCTCCTTGCTATGCAACCCGGCAGCATCAGCAAATACCATGGGTTTATCCTTTGGCAGATGTTCAAAGGTCTCCCCGAGCATACTGAAAGGACAATAGATCACCTCTGGAACACCGAACATCTTAAACCGGCTCAGTTCTTCCTCCCTGACATCGATAATAACAGCACCCTTCTGACAGGCAACATATGCCTGTTTTGGCGTGAGGTTATACACGCCACAGCTTAAAAATCCAGTATTTTCGAACAGTACACCCATGGTTATACGAAAAATACAACAATATACCAGGCGCCCACCAGGATAAACAAAACTGCTACCACCCTGCGAAACCAGAGTTCGAAGGTCTTGATCTGGTTATAAAGTTTACCTACGTTTCCAACCGCATACGCAAGCAACCATGCAAAGATGATTACCGGTAAACCGGTCGCAATGGCAAAAACGACAGGCAGGTACAACCCGCTGATACTCGTTATGGTCATAGGGATCAGCATGGCGAAATACAGCACTCCGCTATAGGGGCAAAAGGCCATGGCGAAAACCATTCCCAGAAATAAAGTTCCCCAATAACTTCGTTTACTGTGTTCACCCATTTTTTCAGTCAGGCCTGAAAACCCGGGAAATTTAATTTTAATGAAGTCGAGCATTAACAGGCCTATGATGATCAGCAATGGCCCCAACAATTTCTCTCCCCATCCCTGGAAGAGCATGGTAACGTGCATTTTACTGGCACCAAAAAACAGGATTATCCCCAAACCAGTATAAGAAATTGCCCGACCCAGGGTGTAAACCAGCCCTTTGATAAAAACCCTTCTGCGGTTCTCAATATCGCGACTGATGAAGCCGATTGCAGAAATATTGGTTGCCAATGGGCATGGACTGATAGCAGTCATCAATCCAAGGATAAAAGCCGTTACCGCTGCATACTGTGAATTTTCTAATATTGCCTGTAACCACTGCATAAATTCAAATTTTCGCTATATCGCTATTTCGCTATTTCAGAAATCCGTCCACCGCCTTTTTAATCTCAGCCTTTAGTTTGTCCGGACTATCATTGGCGTATAAGAACCCTTTGTCCGTCAGATCGACCCTCTTATCTCCTGCAATCACGATCAGTGTCTGTCCTTCAATTTTATATTTTGCACCAATGGCTTCTCCGGTTTTCTCATCGAGGTTAATGCTTTGAAATGATACCTGGCCGCCTCTGACTTTCTCAGGATACAGCGTTTCCACTGCATTTTTAGATACCTTCTCCACGTTCTGGCAGGTCATGCACCTGCGGGTAAAGTGAAAATAATATACTTCAATCTTCGTCGCCGAAACCGGGGTTCCGGCGAACATGGCGGAAGTCATAACCATTGCCAATAAAAACAAGATGTGCTTTTTCATAAACTGAAATTATTTTGTTAACAATTGCTTTAATTCATCAGAAGAAGGTACGCGACCCTTCAAAACCACCTTTTCATCTATGACCAGGGCAGGGGTTGACATTACGCCATATTTCATGATCTCCATGATGTCTTCAACCTTGGTTATGCTGGCTTTGATCCCATTTTTCTCAACCACTTCACGGGTGAGTTTATCAAGGGTCTTGCATTTGGCACAACCCGGTCCTAAAATTTTGATTTCCATCATTTTATTTACGACTTACTATTTCAAATTTACGATTTCTTTATCACCTTATTTTCCACCAACAATTCAGCCCATCACTACATCATCGCATCACCACATCAGCACATCAGCACATCATCAAATCACTTTCTGAAAAACCCCTCAAACATCTCCCTGGCCTCTTCCCAGTTTTCCTTGTTGATACAATACTTGATATATGGTGGATTGATCTCCCCCTGGATAAGTCCTGCCTCTTTCAATGCTTTCAGATGTTCCGAAAGGGTGGATCGCGCAATGGGGATATCTTCAGCCATGTCTCCGCTGTAACAGCACTTGTCAATGTTATCGGCAAGGAAGTCCAGGATGTACACCCTTGCCGGATGCGCAATGGCTTTAGCATACCGGGCCATTTTCTTCTGGGGTCCCGTATAATATTTCTTTTTAGTCACCATGATATTTTGTATTTCGTAGAATTACGAAACAAAGGTAAATCAAATATCGGGGTGGAAATACAGATTTGATAAATTTGGAACCGGTCTCAATAAGGAGAGTCCCCTGCAATTTCATTTTTAACCCCAATTGTACCTCGAACGCATAACATCCTGATTTTTAATTTCTGGTTCGGCAAGGAACCACAGAAAAACCTGCATATTCCCAGTATCATTATCACACGAATGGGCATGATCAGAACCGTGATTTATTTCAGATCACGTAAAATTGAACCAGTTTGGCATGAATCTGCCGCAAAAACCGTATGCTGCTTAATATTCCGGTGAACAGGGTGTGATTCCCTATTCGTAAGTAACAATGCATCCTGACTTCTGACACTTATCAATTTCAGAGCGTTAATATTTGTCAAGTAATTGAATTTAAATTACATAAAATTCATAATTGTGACTATTAGGGCACTAACACCAATTTTAAGTACGAAGTACAAAGTACAAACGAAAGCGGGAAGTACAAAGTTCAAAGGACGGACAACGGCCGGCTAATCCTAAACTTTGTACTTCGTCATTCGTCATTCGTACCTGGTATTTCGCGTTGTACCGCACTAAATGTCAGAAGCCAGGTCTCGGTGAACCTGTTGTAATTCCAGATTCGTAGGAAACAATATATATTTACCCCGATCCCGGGATGAGGTAAACATTTATTCAATTATTTCAACTATTCTGGCCAAATTTGCACCATGAAAGTCACAAACGAAAAACATTAAAAGTACCATGTGCACCAGGGTACCCTTAAAATATACGATATGCAAAAACTAATCAAATTTGGCGAAGAGGTGGCGGGATATGACATCCCGGTGTTAAACGAGCGGGAAATACGGGCAGCTGCAGGAATCCTGTTTTTAGCCACCTTCACCTCCCTGATGTTCATCCTGTTTAAGGGGAATTTTATTCCGATCAAATATGTGATAACCCTTTTCCTTACCGATTTTCTGGTCCGGGTTTTTATCAATCCTAAATTTTCACCAACCCTCATCCTTGGAAGGCTGATCGTGCGGAATCAAACCCCCGAATATGTCGGGGCTGCCCAGAAGAAGTTTGCCTGGATCATCGGGGTGGTTTTGGCGGCAACCATGTTCGTCTTTTTTATTATTGTCAATGCCTATGGGCCCGTAACCGGCATTATCTGCCTGGTTTGCCTTATCTTCCTCTTCTTTGAATCGGCCTTCGGGATATGCCTGGGATGTAAATTTTATCCCCTCTTCTTTAAAGATAAGGTGCAGTACTGCCCCGGCGAGGTTTGCGAGGTAAAAGACAAACAGGATATTCAAAAAACCTCGGTCAGCCAGTTCCTTGTTCTGGCAGCCTTTATCGCCTTCATCTTCCTGATGATCTACCTGATGAACGACAGGTTCAGCGAAAAGCCCCATGACATGCTGGGCAAGAACAAAACCGAACAACCCGGGGAAAAGAAATAAACCCGCAGGGAAGGATCCCTATCCCCTGCTGAAAAAGTCGAAAATTGCCATTTTCGCCATCTCCAGGGCCCTTAATTCCGTTTTATATTGAATCTTGATCCCGAGCGATTTCATCAGGGGTGCCAAGATGAATGCGATACGGGGCGAACCGGCATAAACCGCCTGAGGAAGGGATTTTCCCTGTGAAAGTGCTTTGAGCAGAAGAGAAGGAATTTCTGCGAGCATCCTCTCTATTCCGCTGGAGGGATCCAGTATTTCACTTGAAATGACAAGTTCGCTGCGTTCATCAACGATCAGCAGCATGTAAGAGAAGAAGGGACGTTTGTTTTGTTCCCGCACCTGGGCAGGCGTCAGGAAAAAGTCCACCGCATAAATATTCTTTCTGATGGGAATACTCCTTGATTCTGCCAACAATCCCGGGTCTACTTCATAGCGGATTTCGCCGGCAGCAGGGATTTCGATTTTCTGCCGGGTATCTTCCCATTGGATGAGATCACCCTCTTTTTTACATTCCCTCACGAAATAGACACCCTTACCTTTTCCCTGTTTTGGTTTCAGGTCAACAGATGTTGTCGCCGTAACGACCTCAAGAAATTGTTCCAGAAAGTTGACCATGCTCTTCATCTCCTGTTCCTCAAAAAACCAGGGAACCATTCCCGGTCGGTAGCTCCGGAACATGGGCCACAAATTTTTCCCGGAAATTTTGACCCCGTTAGCTTTCATGATGGCAAGGTCTTCCTTTTCCAGGAATTCCTTTTCCTCAAACGAAAGCATCAGCTGGGGAATCTCCAGGACCATTTCAGCGGAGGCGTTCGCACTGTTTTCGGTAAGTTGTAAATACTGTCCCAGCGCCTCCTCGCCCAGGTAAACCGTGATGGAATAATGTTCGCCGAGGTTTCCCATAACGCTGAGGAAACCGATGGTACCCGTTGATGGATCCCGAACGCCCATGATTTCATCCTCATACATATAACGCCACGGTTTCAGTGCGATGATGTTATCGGCAAGCGCGTATAGTTTTGACCAGTCGCTCATGACTTTTTTTTACAAACATCGGAAAAATTTTGAAAATACCAGGAGTTGTCAGGTGATTTCAATTGGACAAATTCAGGGTACCTCGCATTAAAACGGCAATTGGGAACAGGAACCTGCTAAAGTTTGTAATCGTTCACCTCTTTCGGGTGGCAGTTGTTGATAAAACTTACGGCGGCGACATTCTCGGCGCGGCCCTTCCTGATGAAGATATCGGCGCTCATGGTATATTCATCGCTGCGGTTTGCATCGTAAAGCAGCAGGTATCCAATCAGGATGTTTCCTGCCATCTCGACCAGCCTGCGGGAGTGGAAATCGAAATACTCGTTGTCGCTGTATTCGTTGATCTTCTCCACGGTTTTGGCGAACTGGTCGGTCATCTTTTCAAGCGAACCCTTCAGGTATTCGAGTTCACGCTTAACGGGAAGCTGCGCCCTTTCACGCATGACGGAAAGGTAACCGCCGTTCCCTACGTAACGGATGGCAGCAACCACCTGCAGCTGCGAGGTGCCTTCATAAATCGTGGTGATCCGGGCATCGCGGTAAATCCTTTCGATCGGGAAGTCCTTCATGTAACCGGTTCCGCCAAAGACCTGGATGGCATCATAGGCGATCTGGTTGCAAGCCTCACTCGTGTAAAGCTTCAGGAGCGGGGTGAACATATCGGCAAGCTTCTGGTACTGTTTGGCCTCCTGGCGCTCGTCAGCCTCGGGTTTACGCTCCCTGAAAGCAAAATTGTAACACTTGTAGAGGTCGACATAACGCGCTGTCTCGTAAAGCAGCGACCGCATCCCGTCGATCTTTACCTTCATATTGGTAAGCATCTCGTAAACAGCCGGGTATTTGATGATCGCCTTGCCGAACTGTTCGCGCTCGGTGGCATATTTGTAAGCTTCACGACAGGCGGCCTCGGCAAGACCGACCGACTGTGAACCCACACCCAGGCGGGCTGAGTTCATCAGCGACATGACGTACTTGATCAGCCCCAGCTTGGTATCACCGATGAGTTTTGCAGGCGCATGGCGGAATACCAGTTCGCAGGTCGGTGATCCCTTGATTCCAAGCTTGTTTTCGATACGCCTCACGGTAACGGCCTTATCCTTCCGGTCATACACGAAAAGCGAAAGTCCGCGCGCATCGGTGGTTCCCTCCTCCGAACGGGCGAGGACAAGCGAAATGTCGGCATCGCCGTTGGTAATAAAACGTTTAACGCCGTCGAGCAACCAGCGGTGCCTGTGCGTGTCGTAGGTTGCTTTCAGCTGTACCGCCTGGAGGTCGGAGCCTGCATCGGGTTCGGTCAGGTCCATGGCTGCCGTGGCGCCTTTGTGGAAACGCGGCAGGAATTCGGCTTTCAGCTCATCCGAGGCAAATTCGAGGATGGTTTCGGCACAGTCCTGCAGCCCCCAGATATTCGCAAAACCGGCATCGGCGCGTGATACGATTTCACCCGACATCACATAGGGTACATGGGGCATGTTCAGCCCGTCGTATTCGCGCGGAAGGGTAAAACCTACCAGTCCGGCCTTTACCAGGGCGTCGTAATTCTGCTGTGTTCCCCGGGCATACTTTACCTCGTTGGCAATCAGCTGTGGGCCCTCCTTGTCGACCGATTCGGCATTGGGGCCAATGATCCCGCCACTGATTTCGCCGATGATCTCCATGATCTTGTCATAGCTGTCGATGGCATCTTCGAAATCGAGCGGGGCGAAGTCGTAGGTCTCTTTCTGGGTATAATCAGACTCTTTCAGCTTCACAATTTTAGCCATCAAAGGATGGGTCAGGTGAAACTTCAGATGGGGGTTGTCGGTATAAAAATTTTCCATGATTCTTTTACTTCGAATTTTTCTTGTAATACTTGATCATCCTGGGAATTACATCGCCCACAGTGCCAATGACGGTGTAATCGGCAATCTGGTTGATCGGGGCGTTGATGTCGGTATTGATCGAAATGATCTGGGCCGACTGGTCCATCCCGGCGCGATGCTGCACGGCTCCCGAAATACCGCAGGCAATGTAAAGTTTGGGTCTCACGGTAACCCCCGTCTGCCCTACCTGGCGCTCGTGTTCCACGAACCCGGCATCCACGGCGGCACGCGAGGCTCCCACCTGGGCGCCCAGTAACTCGGCCAGGTCGAAAAGCAGCTGGAAATTCTCCTTTGAACCTACGCCATATCCTCCTGCGATGATCACCTGCGAATTTTTAATGTCGATCCTGCTCTTCTCCAGGTGCCGTTCAATGATGGTAACGGCGAAATCCTCGTCCCTGAGGATGCTGCTGGCATTTATCTTATTGAGTTTCCCTTTGTATTTCACGGAATACACCTCCTTTTTCATCACCCCTTCGCGAACAGTAGCCATCTGGGGCCTGGTTTCGGGGTTGATGATCGTGGCAATGATGTTCCCGCCAAAGGCAGGCCTGATCTGGTATAGCAGGTTTTTATATTCGGTCTGGGTTTTGTTTTCGAAATGGTCGCCGATTTCAAGGCTGGTACAGTCGGCCGTAAGTCCGCAACGTAACGCCGATGCTACCCGCGGGGCAAGGTCGCGGCCAATGCTGGTGGCTCCGAAAAGGACAATACCGGGCTGCTCTTTTTTAAAGAGTTCGATAATGATGGTCGCATGCGGCAGGGTCGTGTAGGGGAAGAGTTTTTCATCGTCGGCGTAATGGATCACATCAACACCAAAGGGGTATAGCAGTACTTCCGGCTTTGTGACCTTGTGACCAGGCACAACGGCCTCGAGTTTGACTTTCAGATCGTCCGCCAGCTTTCTGCCCTTCGACAGCAGTTCAAGACTTACATCGGCAATCGACCGCTCTTCGGTTACTTCGCAATAAACAAATATATTGTTCACAGGATTATGATTTTCTGTTTCTAATTGGTTGATTACCCGATGATATGGCTGCTGATAAGCGTCTGCATCAGTTTTTCGATATCCTTGTCGGAACTGGTGAGGAGGGTCGATTCCTTGTGTTGAAATACCACATTTTCGATTTTTTTCACCTTGGTGGGCGATCCCTGCAACCCCAGGCTGACGGCATCGGCCTTCAGATCTTCGGCCGACCACTCCTCGATAAGCAGGTAGGGCCGTTCGTTATAGAGCTCCGTATAGTCCTTGGTTTCATTCTGCAATTCGGTCACCGTCCGGGCATGCTTGTATTTCATCAGCAGTTTGCCGATGCGATGGCGGCAGGGAGGCGCCGAACTGTGCACGGTGATAAGCGCCGGGAGGGTCGAGTTCACCACCTCCACTCCCCTTTCAAGCCTGCGCTTGACGATGATCTTCTTGGCATCGAGCGATAGGATCTCCTCTGCATAGGTTATCTGGGGTATGCCGAGTTTCTCGGCTGTCTGCGGCCCAACCTGGGCGGTGTCGCCATCAATGGCCTGCCGCCCTGAAATTACCAGGTGATAGGGAGCCAGCTTCTTAACGGCAAGCGATAATGCATATGAAGTGGCCAGGGTGTCGGACCCTGCGAATTTACGGTCGGTGATCAGGTAACCCGTGTCGGCGCCCCGGTACATGGCTTCGCGGATGATCTCCGCGGCACGTGTGGGACCCATGGTCAGCAGGATCACCTCGGCATAGGGAATCTTGTCCTTGATGCTCAGCGCCTGTTCCAGGGCATGAAGATCTTCGGGGTTGAAAATGGCAGACAAGGCTGCCCTGTTGACAGTGCCATCGGCTTTCATGGCATCCTTGCCGACATTTCTTGTATCGGGTACCTGTTTGGCCAGGACTATGATTCGGAATCGCATATACAATAAACCAGGTTACTAATAAGTACGGTTATTCAGTTTTCTGACATATGATCAGGGGCGCAAAAGTACGATTTTAGGTTAAATAAACAAGAATAATAGTCACATTATCAAGATTGTCAATATGTTAAATATGATAGTAATGACATATCTGACTATCAAAATGGAAGAAATGAACCGGTTTAAATTTACCCGGTAAAATGGTTTTCCCGCAGACCAGTGTTGCGGTCAACCATGGGATAAAGCCTGCAGGGTTGCTTTTCACGCGAAGGCGGAACATTTTAAAACCCGATCCCCGGCGCCCAGTATATTCCTCCGAGGTAGCTCGTGCTGATCAGGCTGTCGGAATGATGGTAGGGCTGGCCCAGCCATTCATGCAATTCCTCTACGGTCACTATATGTTCACCCGGGTGAAGGCAAAACGAATAACCTAAATCAACTATTAAAAAGAATACCGGCAACACATCCTGTTTCCCGATGAAAATCCTCTGTTGGATAAACAGGTCGAAAAGGTCGACACCTACCTTGTATCCGCTCTTGGTAATATCACCCGTAGTCCAGCTTTGCCAGGCCCACAGCGGGTAACTGACATGTGTATACCCACCCCAAGGCCCAGTGAATAATGCCGCGAAAACTGGTAACCGTTGACTGTTGAGATGGCAAAGTCAGGGGCGCCCAGCCTTGCGCCGATCCCTATCAGGGAATTGTTACGATATCCATTTATTTTAGTCCCGCTACCATGACTGATTTTTTTGCCTCCCGCGGAATCGGTGGGGAAACCAGCTTTTTCAGTCTGGGCAATCGTAAGGTTAACAAAGGAAACAGCTATGGTTGCAAAAAAGATCATCTTTTGCTGCATCCTTTTCAGTTTTTGTCCATGACCAATCGGGGCAGGTAAATATTTAATATTTATGAAAAAAAGTCAAGAACCCAAGGTCGCCCTGGGAATCCAGAAAGCTGAAATGCCGGGCGGTATTATGGGTATGTTGAAGAAATTAAACCACCCTCGCCTCAAAGGCGGGGGTGGTTTAATTATTTTTTATGTGATCTGATAATGAACTTAATTATTAATTCCCGCCCCGATTAAGCCACTTTAAATATCACAACCTGCGGCAATTTTACACGGGATATTCAATGAAGACAACCTGAAACGCAGGATGATGCTGCATTTGCGGTAACCATGAATATTAATTCGCAATGGACTGTTTATTGTTATATTTACAGTTAATTTATGGCATTTAAAAAAGCTATGCTACAATAAATGGTATATTTATGAAACTACCTCCTCTTACTTTTATCAGTGTTATCCTGGTGTTATTCCTGCCTGTAACAGCTTTATCCCAGGTTTCAGGGTGGCAATGGAGAAACCCGGCTCCCCAGGGGAACGACCTTTACAAGGTTATCTTTACCGATTCACTCACCGGCTTTGCCGTGGGTGGTTACGGGACCATGCTCAACACCCTTGACGGCGGCCGCACATGGGACCAACTCCCGGGAATAACCGGTGACACCCTTTCGTCCATTGCTGCGCTGGCAAATGGAACGCTGTTTGCCCTTGGCCTGCAGGGGAAACTGCTGAAAAGCGTTGACCATGGGAGTTCGTGGAAAAAGATTAATACCGTGCCTGGACTTGATTCCCTCAGCTTTTATGACATCAGTTTCTTCAAGAACGACACCGGCTATATTGTAGGTGACGGACATCTTGTTCTGAAAACCACAGATGGCGGAGATTCCTGGCAGTTGATCCACCGTGAGAAAGGCGCCTTCCCCTATTCAACCATAGCAAGTATTTCGCCAGCGGCGGCCATCGCAACAGGCCCTGAATTTGGCCTGTCCAAAACGACCGATGGCGGGATAACCTGGAAGTACATCGGCCCGGGAACTCCCAGCCATGTATTTTCGGCATTTTTCACCTCCGTTGACACCGGCTACTGTTCGGGTATCATCTCTGACAGCCTGGGTGGCCACAACGGATTTATCTGCAAGACGACCAACGGGGGAAGCAGCTGGAACAGGCTGGCTGTGGACACCAGCAAAGAATATAATTACCTGTATTTCACGACACCCTCAGAGGGTTTTGTTTTGGGCGACGGTCACCTGTATAAAACCATCAATGGCGGACAATCATGGATGCCGACCGGCAATATGGACTTAACAGGCGTATGGTCCCTATGTTTCCCAACCGCGACGGCAGGATGTGGCGTGGGCGCGTTGGGTAAGGTTTGTATGACGCACGATGGCGGAATAACCTGGGATGACCTGCGGAAGGGTTTCCGGGATGATATTAACTATATTACCTTCCCCGGGGCTGACACCGGTTTCATAGCCTGCAACACCAGGGTCATGAAGACAAACGACGGAGGCAACAACTGGTTTACCGTTGATTCGCTTTCCGGCTCCTGGGTCCGGCGCATCGCGTTTGGCAGCCCCGAAGCCGGCATGATCATAAAATCCGATAACGCCTACAACTATTATATCTCCAGTACCAGGGACGGCGGGAAATCATGGCACGATTCCCTTTTCAATGGAAAATCACTCCTAGATCTTAATTTTCCCTCGGCCAATACTGCTTATGTTCTTTATTTGTCAACAGGAGAGGTCGGGGTGCTGATGACCAAAGATGGCGGGTTGAACTGGAGTACTACTGTTTTCAGCGGATTTAGTCCCTCCTATCTCTATTTCATCAACAGGGATACCGGTTTTGTGCGGGGTGTCGCCTGGAACAACAGCGTGCTTTATAAAACAAAAAACGGGGGTTTGACGTGGGAACAGAAAACCCTTCCCTATCCTGTCGGCAGTGACTTCTATACCGGCGGTAAAATCTTTTTTACAGGCAATGAAACAGGCTATATGCTGGGCACCTCCGTTGACACTGTGACTAAAAAGTATTTCCCGTTGTTGTTAAAAACAACGGATGCAGGCGAATCCTGGCACTACCTCCCCCGTTCTCCGCAACTTGCCGACTGTGAGTTACGCGATGCCTTCTTTCTCAAAGCCGACACGGGATTTGTCACCGGTGTCCATTGGATCTATATCAACAATGGCGCCAGCAGTGAGGGCACTATCCTGGAAACATGCGATGGCGGTAAGAACTGGGAATTTCAAATCCACAAAACAAGTAATAACCTGAATGGCATTACCTTTATTAACAACTCGACCGGATTTGCAGTGGGTGCCGGCGGTACGATCCTGGGAACCTCCACCCGGGGTGACCTGCCCTCCGGGATTCCAGCAATAATCGTTAATGCCGGCCGGTCACTACGGGTATTCCCGAATCCTGCTACAGGATTGGTTACCTTCTCCATGAACTTCAGCGAAACAGGACCTTTTTATATCCGTTTCTTTGATATTCATGGTAAACTGGCAAGAACCAATATACACGGGTTCAAGGCCAACCGGCAGGATTATTTCTCATGCCCGGTTGCCGGCCTGGAACCAGGTCTCTATGTTTATACGCTGCATATCGGCAACCTGCTGTACACTGGGAAATTGTTAAAACAATAAGCAAGTCAGTACGACTGCCAATTAGATAAAAAGAACTGATCCCGTTCCTGGTTTTCGCCCAGCATGGCCGCTACAAATCTGCTCCATACGATTTTATGTGGCTTAATGTCGGGAATCCCGGTTTCTCTGCCGGAAAGGCCACTGTAATCATTACGACGTACCTGCCACCATTGCGGAACAACCCGTTTCACAACCCATTGTATATATAAACCCGGCTGTGGAGGTGGTAACCATCACAACACCACCGGCGTTTTCCTGTGCCCATATTACCGTTACAAACGTTAGCGGCAGGCTGGTTATCTCAGGCAGGATCAGGGGGGATCGTACGCAACTGGATATTACGGATCTTAAGCCGGAACTTTTTTTTATCATTCCGGATCTCATATCCGCGCTGGATCCCGCCATCAAATGAACAGATCTACGCCTTGGTTTTTTTACCAAACTGGTTATAGATGTTGGCTAACCGTAGTTCATACCTTCGTCTCGTCTCGGTCTCCTGGCTTTTATCCGAAATAAAAATAATCGTTTTCCCGTCGTCGAGGGTTACCGGGAATTTACCCTCTACTGACCCGGATAGGAGCTTTGTATGGGGAACCATGATCCTGTGGTTTGAAATCCTCATCCTGTTGTCCATAGAATCACTTGCACTTTTATCTCTCGTGGTTTTCATAGTCGGGTTTTACCAATTACCAATGTTACATGATCAACGTTTGGCAAAGGTTCGACATTTTCCGAAAGATTGTGTTATACAATTCCACAAACATCTTGTATAATTCACACATTAACAGGATACTGATCTTGCCACGACGGGAAACTCTGTGTGGCCCGTTTATCCATCATTGCATCCACAAGGGACCGGTTTATTTATTGGTGATCCATAACGAAAAACCCTTGTCCAGGTTGAATTTCAAATGCTTTCCTTGCATTTTATGCATGATCCCGTCGTTTTGTTCCAATACCCTTGCCAGATCCCTTGCAACAGCCGACCCGCTAATGTCGTTGGAAACCACACCCCCGGAAAACTCGAGATTGAAGGAATACGACTGCCTGCTGCCTGCTTTCTTGAAATCATCCTGGGCCAGCACGACGCGTACCTTGCGGATAGCACCCTCGTCGATGGCCTTTTCTATCAACGTTAAGGCATTCAGAAAAATCCCCCCATACCTCTGCTCATTTTGCGGCATCTCACCTGGTCCGGTCCTGAAGGGTACAACTTTTGTTTTGACAGCCTCAACGAAGGGTTCATCTTTTGCCACAACCTGGTTTGCTTCATCGGCGCAGACTTTACGGGCCGATTTTATACCCGCGGCATGGGGATTCCCCGGGTTTTTGGAATCGATATTCAGCACTGGTTTCACCTCTGCAATCAACGCGGCTTCCAGCAAACCGAGGTCGGCGGAAGCATGGTCAGATTCATAGAAAGCGAGGCCAAGATTGTCTTTCATCCAGGTAGTGAGCCTCTCTTCAGAGAGTTCATCAAATTTGTAAAAGGATTTTCTCCCCGCGTCAAAATCAAGATCGTTCCTGGGAATCGCCGTTAGCGACAGTTTCTCTTTCAACAGCGCTCCCAGGGTTCGCCGGAGAGTCGAACTGCCGGTCTGCCCGGAAGTAAAATGAGTCCTTTCATCGCGGCTTACCTGGCTGTTTTCTGTTTTTCCCAAATAAACTATCTCCTCTTTTTGCGGATGATAATTTCCCAACGGGAATTCCTGCCCTGTGAAAAAGAGGGCATAAATGCCCGGTTTAATGGAGAATTTCCGGATTTTCCGAAAGGGGAGAAACTCCTGGCTAAGTTTTTCTATAACAGGGTGCATGGCGGCTTTATGCGTGAGTGAAAAAGGGATTCAGAAACAGGATACGGCAGGCTTACAGACGACAATCCTGCAACCTAACAAAGGTATCTCTTTTTATGGTTACAAATGCATCCGGTTTGATTTTTACAGGAGGGAGGCGCAAGAGGCTGGATCACACGGCAATATCATGGATTTCAGGACTTGTTCCAATTTCACTGGTCGCCGCCAAAAAACGGCCCGTGGAAAAATCTCTTCAAGGTAAATGAAAAGGGATAGCTTTAAACTTGTTGACTACAGGCAACCCTGGTCCATCATGCATTGTCTTTGTTATTGGAATAATAAAAATATTTACAACAGTTAATCTCCTCAATTAATGAACATATGAAGAGACCGGGAGTCGTGTTTTTGATCATGGCGATCATCCTTGAAGCCGGGGCGCAGAATTACCAGGTTACCTTTGCAGGTGCCGGTGCTTCCTCCACCGTGGATTCGGTGAAGGTTGAAAACCTGTCGCAATGTACCAGCCTGAATATGACGGGCACCGATACGCTGGTTCTTTCAGGAACAGTCGGCCTGGAAGAAACAGGTTATCCACCCGCAGAAGGGATGGTGGTTTATCCCAATCCATCGCCCGGCGATTTTAATATCGTCATGGAGACCGCCAATACAGGTGCATCCAGAGTGGTGTTATTTGATTTTACCGGAAATGTGATCCTGCAGCAGGATGAAATTTTGCAGGCAGGGCACCATTTATTTCAGATGAAGGATGTCCGGCATGGGATTTACCTCCTCAGGATCGAATCAGGCAACCAAACTTATCAGGCAAAGGTGGTAAGCCGGGGATCAGAAACCGGCCGCCCGGGGGTGAAACACCTCGTTTCAATGACTGAATCAGACAGCCAGCCGGATCTTTTCAGCAATAAACATTTGCCAGGTAACCGGTCATCCGGGACAAAAGTAATCATGCAGTTCAACAACGGCGATACCCTGAAGATGACGGCGAGGTCGGGAAATTACAGAACCGTGAAAATGTTGTTTCCAACCCAGGGCCAGGCAGTGACCTTTACCTTTGTCCCGTGTACCGATGCCGACAGCAACCATTATGCCGTTGTGCAGGTAGGTTCGCAGTTATGGATGCAGGAAAACCTGAAAACCACGCGGTACCGCGACGGCTCGGTCATTCAGAACGTTACCGACAGTGCGGCATGGGCAAACCTGTTATCAGGAGCCTGGTGCGATTACCATAACCTCCCGGCGGAGGGGATGTATTACGGGCACTTCTACAATTTTTACGCCGTTGACGATAGCCGCAACCTATGCCCTGCCGGCTGGCATGTGCCCACCCACAGCGAATGGAACACCATGGAGAAGTTGCTTGACAACACGGTGGATACGACGGCCCTGGGGGGATGTGGCACCCTTATAGGCCGTATCCTCAAGGAGGGTTGCAACACCCGGTGGCAATACATGGATACCACTTATGGGTTTAATTCAGCTGGATTCACGGCTCTCTGCACCAATTACCGCACCGCCACCGGGGCATGGAGCTTGGCCCCCGGCAACAACCACGATGACGGGTTCTGGACCGCCAGCGCCTATAATGCCAGTTCGGCCTGGTTCCGCAGCCTGCGTTGGTGCTATGGGGATATTTATACCCTCTTCCCCATGAAAAAATCGGGCTATTCGGTTCGATGTATCAGGAATTAGGAAGATGTGGCCGAAAATATTTTCACAGCATAAGATATACTGATTGAGCGTTTTTTCCCGGAGAAACTGTTTAATGGAACTTTTTTGTTTAAGGACCCCACCCCTGACCATCTTTTTTGAATTTTCCAGTAATCACGGGTTCTTTGCACAAATCCTGTCACAATTCCTTTCATGTGGGTAGATCAGCTTATTTACCGACCTAATCTTTTCAGGAGATTCCAAATATACCAGATGATTTTCTATTTAATATTACGGGCAGTATTCAGCTATTTCTGAGAAAAAGGATAATACGCACACAACGGGTAATTCCCCGGATACAATTTCATTAAAATACATGTTGGGAGAATCTGTTTAAAATTCAATCCTGCCCCTGAACGACGGTTTTTCAGCCACACGGCTTATCCCTTCGAAAAGGTAACTTCCTACTGGCTCCATTGCCACGGTTATGGTGGTTACCTCTCCCAGCATGGTCTCCTTGAGATAATTGACCGACAGTGAAACGGGATACCTGTTAATCAGCACATCGGTCGGCAGGTTATCCACCATCCAGTCGATATAGCGGCTTGAGGTAACGTGCCTGTTGAGATCAAAGTCAAACCAGGTCGACTTGATATCAGCCTTCCCGCCTTCGGCCACCGCAGATAACCGTTCAGGCTTCCGGTCGAGGGAATGTTTGTCCTTCATCTGGTCGAACATATAGCTGAACTTGTCCTCGACCTTCCGCGGACGTTTCGAATCGATATCGATTGCCAGCCAGCCCGAGGTCGCCCTGGCCACTATCTCCCCGTTCCGGTCCCTAACGTCAAAGTCACGCAGGTAAAGTAACCCGTCAACATCCTTGGGCCAGGTTATCACAACCGCCTTTTCACCCCACAGGAGGGGACGGCAGATCTCTATCGTCATCCGGCTGAGCACCCAGTATAGGTGATGCCTGGAAAGAAATTCATAGCCAAAACCCAGTTCGTCGGCCGACCGGGTTGCTGCTACAATCAGAAAGCTGACCAGGCCTCCCGGCCGAAGCCGGGCATACATATCACAATCGGCCGTAGTCACATCAAACTCAAACTCCAGCACAAGCTCTTTACCCGTATATTCATGGTTCATGCACCAAAATTAGTAAATAATCAGGCCCGAAGCCTGCAAGTAGGGAATTATGAATTAATGAATCCCTAGCTTAGCATAAAAAACTCCCAGTTGTCATTGAAAAAAGATGACAACTGGGAGCCAAACCTATCAGATGCTGGCTATTGCTTCATCATTTTTATCGTCTCAACCGAATTCTGACCCTCTGCTCTTAGAAAATAGACACCGGGTGCAAACAGGGAAAAATCCTGTTGTTCAATGTGATATCCCGTCCAGAGGATCTGTCCGAGGCTGTTTGTCAACCTTAAAAATTCTTTATCGGTGGTATTTTTAAGCCTGATCCTGTCCCTGAACGGATTGGGATAGCATTGGATGGTTGGAGACTGCAGCAGGTGGGTCCCAACACCGGTTGGATAAAGCTCGATAAAGGCTCCCGGCGTAAGGTCTCTTCCGGTAAAACCCGCGTAACCGGGTGCATAACGATAGACCCTGAATACCGAGTTAAGCGTCTCATCGGGATGAATGGAGTCATGCGGAATTGAATCTCCCTGCCACATTGGCCCTGCATTATCAACAGGATCGATATATTTCCACACAATTTCCCCTGCCGGGGTAACTTCGGTAAATGTCCCCAGCGGCCCATTGTCGATCAGGGTGTTGCCATTCGGCAACCTTTGAGCACCGGAAATGTCAAGCGCAAACAGTGATTGAGGCGGGGTCGCCACATAGGTCCACGTCAGGCTTGCGGGACCAAAAGCTGTCCCGGTTACAAGGGGATAATTACCACTGGCGTCAACAGGGGGAACAATCTCATCAATACTGGAATAATTACGTCCTACGCCATTATTGAAGCACATCAGGTCGCCCGCACCGGGACAGCCGGGTTTGATCCACTCTACATCATGTTGTTCATAGTATTTTTGATTTGATATGGTCCCCGCCCCGTAGGTTAACGGATTTCCCCAGCGGTAAAGCAGGTCGCCTCCCCTGTTATGTACACCGCCCGTGTGTCCGGCCGATTGCGCGGTCGTGGTGCTGTGGTCGACGATCCATAATTCACTGTTTCCCCGCACGCTCATCACGATCTGGTTGAGTGCTGGATTATAATCGATGCAATTCATATGGTTCCAGAAACAAGGCAGCGCGCGGTGATCACCGTCGCAGTCGATCAGTTCGGGATGGGCGCTGACAACCCCGTAATTCAGTTTCGATGCATCGTAATCCTGGATGAGGTGATCCCATACATGCCATTCCCACACCACATTTCCCCCGACAGGATAGGTTGGTTGTATCTCGATGATGCAATCGGGCAGCATATATCCCTTTTGCAGCACTTCGGGCTGGAAATTGCTGGGGTTGAACCCCGCGGCAATTGCCTCCGCCAGTGTTTTCTTCTCATCCACCAGCATGATGATGTTGCCGTTCGGCAACCGCTTTATATCATGGTGCTGCGTGTAACTTGCCGTTGAATAATCGAATTGCCAGACCAGGTTGTCGTTCCAGTCATATTCTTCTATCCTCCCCCCTTCACCCCCGCCTGAACTGAGTCCTCCCTGTACCATGCAGGTACGGAGAAGATCTCCATTCTCAAGAAGGTAAACGGTTTGCCCCGGGGGATAAGTACTTGCGCTCCATTCATGACATTTACGACCTTCGTTGTTGATGATATAGGTCATGGTGTTGTGTTTCGGCGCGAATACGGTATACCCGTGAAAGGCCTTCAGCGTATCGTTCAGAAACAGTCCCATGGTCCTGGTCTGGCTGAATCCGTGAACAAATGAGAAGGTAATTAAGGCGATGAACAGTAACCTGGTTTTCATATCGTTCTATTTTATAATGATCATTTTGATGGTTTTCTGAAACGAGCCGGCGGTCATGGTGCAAAAACTGATGCCGCTGGTGGCATTTATTCCATTCCATGAAATTTCCTGCCATCCCTGCGGGTAATCCCTGTCTGCGAGGCGGGCTACCTCCTTGTCCAGGATATTTCTGACAACCAGGGTTACATGGGATGGCTGTGGCAGGTAGAATTTCACGGATGTCGAGGCAGCAAAGGGATTCGGGTAATTTTGCAGCAATTGAAATGATCCGGGCGCCGTATCCTGCCCTTCATGGATACCGAGTACCACTGAATATTTCCTGGCGACCCTGAACCCTACATGATACCAGGGATGGTTCGGATCCTGCGGGCCGCGGTAATAGGAGGGATTCCTGTTTGAAACCCTCGAATGACCGTCATTTACGCCATTGAGAATATCCCCGTTGTACCAGTTGCCCCCCCGCATGCCCCTGTAGGGCTTGCCGTCGGGCATGATAAATCCTGCATCCGGTCCCTTGGGGTTATCATACGGGCTGATACTGTAATAGTTCTGTCCATACCAGTCGTTGATCAGTTCCCACACATTTCCCTGCATATCATAGAGGCCGAAACCATTTGCCCCATTCATGGTCTGGTAGGTGGTCGCACTCCCCGGCCAGTTGTAATCCGATTTATGCTTCAGGGTCCCGTCATAAAAGCCAACCGGCGTAGAAAGGGGAAAATTTCCGGTTTCATAGGGATCGCCCGAATCGGGGAGGTTGGCCTGGTTGATATGGGTTGTATCGCCATACGGATAATTAAAATAGGGATTCGTATGCCCTCCCCTGCCTGCATATTCCCATTCCGCCTCGGTGGGAAGACGGTAGCCGTTCCGGGTAAAATCACAAGCCCATGTGCTTGTATTGTAACACGACTGCAACCCGTTTTGCTGGCTGAGCCAGTTGCAGTAAACCGCGGCGCCGAACCACAGTACGCCGACCATCGGGTGGTTTGCCCTGAAATCGGCCATGGAGAAGGAGGTTCCGTCATAGCTGATACTGTACCATGGCGCATATTGCCAGGTGTAACAAAGACTGTCGGTACCGCCGGTGAGATATACGATCTTGTTCCTTACCTCGACCAGCCCCTCTACCAAATAAGCATTCAGGAAATTGAGAAATTGCTGGTTCGTGGTAACCGTGGTTGCCATATTGAACGAGTCGATTTTAACCAGGTGCACGGGCAGTTCATCACTCGGATGGTTGGGATCAATATAGCCAAAATGATCACCCATTTCATATTCACCACCCGGAATCGGGACCTCCGAAATACCGGATGAAACATTGTCAAGCCCTCCCCTCACAGCCAGCACGTTTTCTGGCTGAGTCTTGTCATTATAGGAAACAATACCATAATCAACATTGATATCCCATGCCACGGCAGCGGTCTGGAACATAGTGGTCGACGACCAGTAGTTTCCTGATAGAACGTTGGTGAAATAGTTTTTATCGAACGACGGTTTCGATAATGTCACTTCATTCAGTGACTGGATTTCCCTGACATTCGGTAATCTCCAGTCTGATTTCCCACCAAGGGTAAGGCCCCGGGCGTAGCTGAGGGCTGCCTCCCAGGTCATCGCCGCAGGTGGCTGGATTTTTTGCCATACAAGCCCTGTATGGTTATCGGTAATGGTCCCGTTGCCATTATCGGTAAAATGAGATCCCGTAGCCGGCGGAGTTACAAGGTTTCGCACGGCCCGCGTATGGAATTGCTTTATCCCGCCGGCGCTGACGGTCTCTGATTTTGGATGGGCCCCGATTCCCCCGCCGGCATTGACGACCCATACCTTTGTGACATCATCGGCCTGGGTCTCGCTGGTCCACCAGTAATCGGCAGTGGTAGTGGTAAAATAAACCGTGTTCAGGGCGGGATTGAGATGGTTGTAATTGTTGATGCCAAAAAGTTCAATCCCGGTGGGCAGGCGCCAGTCGGAATGGCCGCCCAGCGATAAATTGCCGCAGTAGGTCGCCGCATTTTCCCAGGTCATCTCCCCGCCATCGGTTTGCTGCCACATCAACCCGGTGTTGTTGTCGGTAACGGTTCCGTCGCCGTTCAAGGTTAGCGACGGGGGATTAATAATAAAATCGGCATCCTCACCTTTCGTAGTCGTATAGGCCGTGGTTTGCCCGGTATCGGGAAGTCTGAAGGGAAACATTTGTTGTGCGCCAGCACCGGAAGAAGTTCCGCAGTAAACCATGGCAAGGATCAGTATCTTTCTCAGAATACAGTTCATAAGACTATTTTATTGAATTATTGAATGCAAACCATTTTTATCGTTTTGGAATACTGGCCGGCAACCATCCTGCAAATCAGGATGCCGCCCATTGATGCCGCTTTGCCGGGGTTGAATACAACCGAATAATTGCCCGGCTGCTGAAACTGGTCGACCAGCGTTCCTGTTTCCCGTCCCAGCATATCGGAAACGCTTATCCTGACCCTCCCGGCTATCCCAACACGATATCTGATGACAGTTCCTGAAATAAACGGGTTGGGATAGTTTTGATCCAGCTGAAACGAATTGGATGCAGCGGGAGCCTCATCAACAGCCGTAACCGTCGAATGGATCGTGTAGGATGTGGCTATCTCCCCGTTAACATGGCCCCCGGTCGCCTCCGCCGGAAGGTAGGTCTTGATATAATCAACAGTTGCCGTTGAATCGGTCATGGAAACCAGCAGGAAGCCCCGGCTTGGCATCAAAACACCATTCACATACCCGTACTGGCTGCCGGTAAAAAGTGTGATGTTTTTAGAGGATGGCTGGGGAACCTCCTGGTAGACAACCCCGTCCTTATCCTGCTTTGCATAACAATGATCATGGCCATGGAAAAAGATGGTTGCATGGTTTTCCATCATCAGGGTATGTACCGATTTACCCCACCCGGGGCGGTGAGTGTCAAATCCCCAGGTTGAATCGGCATTTTCCCCGCCGTTTTCAAAAAATCCCGCAAATTCCGCTCCTCCCCGGCCGTCATTCCCGTATCCCCCGATCAGCTGGTGGCAGAATACAAACTTGAATTTGGCCTGGCTTGTGGTGAGCACGTTTTTAAACCAGTTATACTGGGCCTCGCCCAGGGTCCAGCCCCAGTCGGGTTTGACGGTGGTGTACCAGTAGGGATCCAGCACGATGAACAGGGCGTTTCCCCATTGCCAGGAATAATAATTTTCGCGGAGACCGACATAGTTCTCAGCCACAGTATTCCCGGTATAAAATGTGTTGGGAATCGGGTTTGGATAATAATACTTCCGCGTGTTGGCAGCCATGACAGGCAGGCTGTTGGGTGTACCATCAAGCTGCCAGCCATTTTCACCCTCGTGGTTCCCGATCACCAGGAAGAGGGGAACCGAATGGCAGGTTGCGCCGTAATAAGGCCGGTACAGCAAATGCCGGTTCGTTATGTTGGTCTGGTTGATCACGGTAAGTTTCTCCGACATAAAGATATCGCCAAGATCCAGCAGGAAATCCGGACTTTTGCCAAGCACATTCTGCAGGGTCAGCGCATAGGCGCCGGGATTGGTATTGGTATCGAGATGGGGATCTGCCTCGATGGCAAACGAAAAGTTATCTCCCGGCGACCGCTGGGTATGGAAAGCATGTTCAGTACCTGCCGAAAAAGCAGCGGTACTTCCTGAGGGCCGATACCGGGTCCTGTAAAAGTATTTTAAATTGGCACCTAAATTGACAAAATCCATCTCCAGGCAGCTGTCTTTTTTCACTGTAACGGTTGAAGTGCTCTGACTGTAGGTCGCGGGAGCAGTTCCATATTCCCAGTATACCTCCGCCTGCTGGTCAAAGAGGATGCTCATGGTCACGGAGGAGTTGGTGGGCCTGCCCAGGATCTCAGTAAAGTTCTGCCCGAAAAGCTGATGGCTCAACAGGAAAATAAAAAGAGCGATTGTGATGGTTGGTCGCATGGAATGGTTTTAAGGGTTTACATTGTCTACTATACACATTTAAACCTAATTACCCCTATTGAGGATGTTCATATCCGTTATTTGCAATAGATCATTTTTTTGGCGAGCTGCCGGTTGTCGGCTTCCAGGATATAGATATACATTCCGCTTGCCAGCTGCACGCCATGATCGTTTTTACCATTCCAGACCCTGGTATACTTTCCTGCGGAAAGATTCTGATGCACCAGTGAGTTTACAGGGTTGCCGCTCAGATCATAAATCACCAGGGTCACCATTGCCGTTTGTCCAATTTCGAAATCAATGGTGGTGCTGCTGCTGAAGGGGTTTGGATAATTCTGGTCCAGGCTGTTGCCCAGGGGCTGACCAGGTTTTGTTTCCTGCACGTCAGTCAGGCTCGCCGGAGTCCAGTAGTTGGGTGGATCGCCGGTCATGGTGGCACCGGGGGTAAGATCGTGACCGGCAAGGCCGGGATCGGTGGCGGCATAACGGTAGGCCCTGAAAACCCCGTTATAGGTCGGGTAATTGTCAACCTTCACCTTTTTGATGCCATCACGGGTCATCGGGTTGGTGTATTCCCAAACAACGGTAGTGTCGGATGGATGAACCTCGAAAAAGTGACCGTCGTTCATGGCGCAAACCAGGGTGTTGCCATTGGGCAGTCGCTGGGCGCTGGAACCAATGGTACTGTAAAATGAGGTATTGTTTTTGCTTGAATATTTCCAGACGATTTGTTTCGATACATTCTTGTTCTCCTTCATCAGGTTTGGATCGGGGGAACCGACTATGTTGTAACCTGCATCGGGGGGATTGACAAACTGACCGGTATTGACCCCCGCAGAATTAAGGTAGGGATTTATCTCCAGGATATAGGACTGCGGGGTAAGTTCAAACAGGTTCTGGGCATTGTCAAACACCATGAAGTTTCCCGCACCCTGCAGCCCGGCCTTAATCCATTGAATGTCGTGGGAGCCGCCGAGCTGTTTGTTCCCTGCCGTTGCCTTTTCCCAGTTATCGAGTACGCTGGGGGGATCGCCCTGGTTATACTTGGCAGGATCGCCGAAACGGTATTTGAAATCGCCCAGGGTCCCCGCCGCCAGCGCGATGCTGTTTGCAGGCTGGTTGGCGATAAAGGTATTCCCGTGATCGATCACGTAAAATTCACCGTGTACTGAATTTACCACGACCAGGTCAAGTGTCTCATTATAATCGAGCGAGTTGCAGTGCAGCCAGTCGCTTTTTACATGGTTCCCGCGGATATTCAGGTTGATCCGTCCCGGGGTGTTGGCGATGATGCCATAGGTTGGTTTGGCCGGGAACAAATCCTGCACGACATGGTCGAAGAAACACCATTCCCAGATCACCGTGCCCTGCCGGTTGACCTCAACAATGGCATCCATCTGCGATCCTGTGTAATTGTATTGCGGATCGCATCCCGCATCCAGGCATTGCTGCGCCGTTAAGTCCTTGTTGGCTATATAGAGAAAGGTGGAGTCACCCAGTTTCGGGTTGTAAATCTTGGTAAAATCATGGTGGCCATGATAATTGCTGCGTGTTTCGGAGTACTGCCATATTGTGTTTCCGGCCCAGTCCAGCTCCTTCCAGGTATTCTGGTTGCTCGGGTTGCCGCCAACGGCATCGAGGAGCATCCCGTCGCCGGTAAACCGGGGATTGGTGCCGATATTCCAGGTGTGGATCACATGCCCTTCAAAATCGACCAGGTAGGTGACCCCCCGGGTACCAAACAGGGTATAACCTGGAAAAGTTTTTGAATTATCCCAGTACCTGGTTTCCGTTTTAACCATGAAGCTTTCCTGTGCAGGAACGGCGAAGGCCGACAGGAGCAGTGCGAAAATGATGAGACTCTTTTTCATATATGAGGTTTTTATTTCCATAATGGTTTTTCAAAAGTATACGGTGAGAAATAGGCACCCAACAATTTTCAATAAACGGTCACTTTTTATAGGCAGAAACCAACATCTTGCCAACGGGTTAAGTTGTCTTTCTTTCAAGGCAATTACCTGCAGATGATAACTTTTTTGTTTGCCTCAGCCGTTCCGGTTTTGATATTTAAAAAATAGATGCCGTTGGGAATCCCGCTGACATCCAGTGTTTCCGAAGAAGATTGCAGCAGGGATGCCCCAAGGGTATTAAATAACATTACCCTGACAGGTTTCCCTGGTGCAGGCAAACCAATGGTAATTTTATCATTTGCAGGATTTGGATAAACCCTGATACCGGCAATTTCATCCAGGTTCCCGGTTGCCTGCGGGGAGCAACTCCCGAGGTGATAGGAAAAGGCGACTTCGCGGTTGTGATGCATGCCATTCAGCGTATCTGCGGGCAGGTAGGCGCGCACAAAGTCAACCTGCACGCACGACGGTGAAACCGTCACCCTGACATGCCCGGTACCGTCGAGGGTATCCGAAACATAGGCCTTTGCGTTGGCCAGCATGCCGATCTGGTAGGTAGAATCGCTCGGCATGGGAACCTCCTGGTAGGTAACGCCATCCAACACCTCGTGCGCAAAAAGGTGGTCGTGACCCTGGAAGAAAATATTGACGCCATTGTCGCGGAACAACTGGTGAATTGGTTTTCCCCAGCCGGGACGCTTGTTGTCGAAGCCCCAGGTTACCCCGTCGGCTTCATATCCTCCCCATTCATAATAGCGGGCAGTATTAATTCCGCCCCGCCCCTCTCCCCTGGTATGATGGGCAAATACGAATTTGTAGGTTGCCGTGCTGGTTTCAAGGGTATTCTTCAGCCAGGTATACTGGGGCTGTCCGAGCGACCAGTTCCAGCTCCCGGGTTTTGCCGATGTGTCGCACTGGTCCCTGTAAACATCGAGAACGACAAACAAGGCATCTCCCCATTTCCATGCGTAATAATTTTCTGGATGATCCATGCCATAAGGTTCCATATCGGGATTGCCCGTATAAAAACCGTTAGGATAGGGATTCGGATAATAAAACTTCCGCCAGAGGGTAGCATAAACCGCCATGTTATTGGGAGGATTCTGTAACAAATAGTAATCCTTTTCGCCCTCATGATTGCCAAGACAGATATACAGCGGGACCGAATGACAAATGTTCCCGAGATACTGCCTGTAATCCTTGTGAAGGGAATCCATCATGGCTGAGGTGATGGTGTAAGGATTATGATCATCCCCGAAAATATCGCCAAGGGATAACATAAAGTCGGGATTGTCATTTGCCTCGTTTGCCAGCGTTACCTGGTATATGCTGCGAACACCCTTTTTATCGTACAGGTGCTCATCGGCCTCGACGGTAAAGGTGAAACTGCTTCCCTGCGCCCGCTGGGTCTGAAAGGTATGTGCGGGACCTGCCAGGAAAGAGCTGGTTGAGCCCGCCAACCTGTACCTTGTTCTGTAATAATACCTTGTATTGGGTGCCAAACCGGTGAAATCGGCCTCAAGTGCCGTATCCTTTGCGGCAACAAAGTTGGAGGTTGACGAGGTATAGGCACCCGGGTTAAGGCCATACTCCCAGAAAACCTCTGTGTTTTGATCGAATAAAATGCTCATCGTAATGGAGGATTCCGTCGGCCTGCCTAGAATTTCACTGTATGTCTGAGCAGATAAGGTCGTGCAAAAGAGACAATAAACGAAAACAAGCGCAACAAAGGTTATTGAACGCATACCCTGATTTGTTATGAAACAATTTGATTTGTTATTGATAATACACCATATTTGCCTTTTACCCTGATTTGGGTGTTAATCGAACCATAAACCGTCAGGTTTTCCCCTTCCTGCCCACCTGAATTTTTTTAAAATTCCCAAAAACAAGATATTTTCTCAATATGAGACAAATGGTATTTTATAATCTGCTGATTATCAAAACAAATTTACTATTCGTTTGATTGGCATGATACTTGCAATTTCCTGTTATCCAACTTAAAAAACCCAGTTTATGAAATCAATTCATCTTTCAGCGATAAAATCCAGGGTCGTTTTCTTCATGACGCTTTGTTCCGTCATTCTTATCTTCGCTTCAGGGTGCCGTAAAACGCAAGGTACCAGTGAGACCGCGCCAGCAACGATCGACAAGCTTGTCGTTTCGTCAACTTTCAACTGGGCTACCACGCATAACGTTGACATTTCCCTTTCGGCCAAAGATAACATGGACAACCCCATCAGCGGCGTCAGGTTTACCCTGTACACCGCCAACCCCGATTCGGGAGGCGTATACCTCACCAGTGGCATCACCGGGGCCAACGGTGTTTTGAAGGCCATCGCCTCGTTGCCGCTGGCTGTGAACAAGGTTACGGTTTTCAATAATTTCCTTGGGCTTGTGCGGCAGATGGAGGTACCGGTAACATCAGAGGGTGTTGTTGCCCTTTTTGGCGGAAAGTCGCCATTGCCTGCAGCGTTTAAATCATCGGCACCGGCCGGGTTCAGTGGACCGAATGGTATAAAATGGGTATATATGAGCAATTATGACAGCCAGGGAGTGCCGGGCAACCTCGTACCCTCCAACGATCCTGTTACCCAGCAGTTACTGCAGGATATCAACGTGGCCCTGCCTGAATACAAGAATGAGGTGGCAAACCATCCTGAGTATTTTATTCCTTCGGTCCCGAACAACATTGAAATAGTGGCTCCCAGTGATGTCTTTATCACCTATATCACCGAAGGCGCAGGCTGGATGAACAGTTTAGGATATTTTACCTTTAACACCAACCAGCCGCCTGCCTCGGCATCACAAATCGACACCATTCACCTGGTTTTTCCGAATGCCAGCAACAACGGAAGCGGCGGCGGACTATACCCGGGCAACAAGGTGCATCTCGGCCATTTCAGCGCCGGTAAATCAATCGGCTTTGTGGTTGTGCCTCATGGCTGGAACGGCCTTGGAACCTATGTTGGACCTACCAGCGACGTATGGTACTCCATTCCTTCCTTCAACACAACCGATCCCCAGATGCTCAAGCACCTGCTCTTTTTCAATGATCCTTCGCGGCAGCAGATTCTCTTCTCCTATGAAGACCAGGGCAAATACCAGGGTTCCGACCAGGATTGCAACGACGGGATCTTTTACCTTACCATTAACCCGATCCAGGCTGTCAACACGAATAACATGCCATTACTGGCCACCACAGTTACCGATGCCGATAATGATGGTGTTCCCGATAACACTGACGACTACCCCTTGGATCCCTCCAAAGCTTTCAACAATTATACCCCGTCAAAATCGGGATACAGCACCCTGGCTTTCGAAGACCTTTGGCCGGCAAAGGGAGACTACGACTTCAACGACATGGTGATCTCCTACCGTTTCAACCAGATCACCAACGAACTCAACCAGGTTGTTGAGATCGATGCCACCATCATTACCGAAGCAATTGGCGCCTCCTACCATAGCGGCTTTGGTTTCCAGCTTCCGGTAACACCCGATAAAATTCAGAATGTCACCGGGATAAGTCTCAGCCACGGATACATTACCACCTCTGCCAACCATACGGAAGCTGGGCAGTCGAAAGCTGTCATTATTGCATTTGACGACGCCTTCGACCACCTGCGTGCTGCCGGGCAGGGGGAGACCGGTGCCAATACCACGTTGGGCGGCCATTACAACACGCCCGACACCCTGAACATCAGGATCGCCTTGTCATCACCCATCGACCCCACCCTCCTTGGAACGCCACCCTACAATCCCTTTATCATCATAAACGGGAACCGCAACCGCGAAGTTCACCTGCCCGACCAGGCACCGACCGACAAAGTTAACGGCAGCGACTTCGGTACGTTCAACGACGACAGCAAACCTGCACAGGGACGCTATTACAGAACGGCCAGCAATCTTCCCTGGGCCCTGAACATTGCCGAAAAGTTCAATTACCCCATCGAAAAGGCTGCTATCAACACTGCCTATAACTATTTCGTCAGCTGGGCGGAGAGTTCAGGCAGTACCAAAACCGACTGGTACAAAAACCTGCCGGGCTACCGGGTTGCTTCTAAAATCTATTCTCACTAATTGACGCGGACCGGGTTATAACAGATTTAACAACAGCGGGCGCTTTCCTCGGATCAAGGAAAGCGCCCGCTGTTGTTGTGTTTCCAGGTTATCGGATCACCAACTTTTTAACTTCAACGCCTGACTTTGTGCGGAGCTGTAACAGGTATAAGCCGCAATCCAGGTTGGTGACATCCATTTCCATTATATCCTGGCTGGTAAATTGTTGATGCATGATTTGTTCTCCCCTGGAATTCAGGACCGTTATCATGGTTTCCCCATGGATTTTGCCATTACCGTTTATGATGATCCGGCGACCGGCAGGGTTGGGATAAATCACCATTCCATCAGCAGGAACCGCTTCACCGGGGATGGTTGTCACAATATCGTTTAACCGGGCAACGAAAAAATCCTGGCTGAAACCGTTGCCTGATGTATTATGAAGGGATATGGTATCAAACTGGATAACAGCGCTGGTGTAAAAGCCGGTGATATATGCATTCCCGGCAGCGTCGGCATTGATGCTGCGGCAATAATCACCGCTTGTGCCGCCCGCCTTTTTCGCCCAGAGAACATCCCCGGTTGTATTGTATTTGACCACAAAAACATCATCCCCACCGGAACTGGTCAGTGTTTTGGTGCCGAATGTTATCGTGGGGCCGTAAAAATCACCTGCAAGGTATGAATTTCCTGCGCCATCCGCATGAACGAAGCACTCGTAACTCCCCTTAATGGCCCTGACCCACAGAACATCTCCTGCAGGATTGTATTTCGCGACAAAGATATAGGCGCTGGTGTCGGTTGTGATCGTAATGGTATCAAAAGTTATGGTGCCGCTCCAGAATTCACCGGCCAGGTAAGCATTGCCGGCGGTGTCGGTACTGATGCTGCCGCCCTGGTCATAATTGGTTCCCCCGGCGCTTTTTGCCCAAATCACGTTCCCGTAGGAATCGTATTTGGCCAGGAAGATATCACTCGTAAGAATGTTACTGTTATTGGTGAGGGTAATATTGCCAAAATTGATCGCAGGACTTTGAAAAAAACCTGTTACCAGTTCATTCCCGGCTGCATCCGCGCAAATACTGTAACCCCAGTTATAGCCTATATCCAATCCCCCCACGGCGCTTTTTGCCCATACGACATTCCCGGAGGCGTCGTATTTGGTTATAAAAACGCCTGAATTCCCCGCGCAGGTCAATGTCACCGTGCCAAAAGTGATCCCTGGGGAACCAAAAAGACCCGTGACAAAAACATCTCCCGCTCCATCCAGGCAGATGCCCCGCCCCCAGTTATCACCGGTTCCCCCCGAACCCTTCGCCCACACTGCATTCCCCGACGGATCATATTTTACTACAAAAACATCGGCGCCAAGTACATTGTGCAACACAATCGTATCAAAGGTAATGGCCGGACTATAAAACCGGCCTGTGACAAATGCATTGCCACCGGCATCAACGGCAATACACCCGGGAATATCATCCCCCGTTCCCCCGGCATGTTTGGCCCACAGCACATTACCGCCTGCATCATATTTAACCACAAATATATTCCGGGTCCCGGAGTTGGTCAGGGTATAAGCACCGAATGAAATGGTGGGGCTGTCGAAATATCCTGTCACATACGAATTCCCGTTCGCATCCAGGGCGATGCCTCCCCCCGTGTCGTCACTCGTACCTGCTCCGCTTTTTGCCCATTTCCATTCCTGCGACTGGGCGGATACGGATAGTACATTGATCACGAAACAGATAATCATGAACATCCTATTCATAATTCAGTAGTTTGGTAATTAATAAGTTGACTTTTCCGGAGTCAACTGAAGCCGTTGCCAGGTCGAAAAACGATTCCTGCGATTTAATATAAATCATGCAGGAGTATGTTTGTCCTGAGGCTGACCTCGTCCAGATTTTTCTTAATTCCCGGGAGTATTTTGATCAGGGTTGTACTGTCACAATGGGTTAACTGATAGGTTTTTGATTGATCAATAACAATATTCAAGGCTATCGGGTTTGTCAGATGTATCGTGCTGTCCAGCTGCCTGATTGAAAAATAAAGTTCATCAAAGTCGGAAACCTTATGGGTATTAAAAAAAATAAATTTCTTGCCCCATCCCTTATTGATCTGGGCCCTGAAGAGATATTCCCTGCTTCGCAGGTTTCCGAGATCAGCATTATAATCATTGACTAATTTCGTAATATACTCCACCCCTATTCCTTTGTTTCTTTCTGATTCAAAATAGGCATTATAGACAGATTCAGCATCAAAGTTGAATTTTGATAAATCACCCGCAATAACGTTAAAATACTGGTTTCTTAACTGCGACTTATCAATTCCGGATTTGATATTATCCGCAATATACTGGGAGAATGTCGTCACCACACCCGTCAGAATGGTAACTCCCCAAAGGAAAGATTGTTTCTTTAACTTGTTCCAGATCTCTTTCATATAATTAAAGTTAGGAGACAATATAAACATAAATGCATCATCAGCTGTTTATTACAACAATTCCATCCTGTTTGTTGTATTAGTTTCTTATTTTTTAAACAAAAAACCTGGCCCAGCCCCAACTCCTTTTTGTTTTATCCATTTTTCCTGAATTCCAAAATTGCCTGACTTCCCCCTTTACAAAAAACGTGTTGGAAACAAGTTTGTGATTTATAAATCCTGACGTGTTTCAGGATACCCAGTTTCCCATGGCTGGATACTTTTGGCTGAATTGAATTTCCAAATAATAATTCTAAAACCGGGATTTACCGGTTAACTATCACGCATCAAAAACAGTACAATGTTAATATGACAAAAATATATCATAATCCCTTTGTTTGCAAATATTTTAAACATTATCTGCTGGTTATGATACAAATAGCATCTTTTTTCCTTATCTTTATTCCGGAAATAATTTTTGAAAAACCTTGAAAATATGATTCAGGGGGAAATTGTTCCCATGAATAACCTGTTGACTGGTAAATAATCAGTTTTACCATCATTGCTTGATGATCAATACACCCAGGATATGTATTATCATATAACCCTTACCCTTGTTCCTGCTCCCGGTATTCCAACTTCTTCGTTTTCATGGGTGCGATCCTGCAATCATCCGGTTGTAACGTTCAAAATAACGGGATTGGCCGTTTTCCGGCTTCTTCATATTGATCCCGTAAAATATGGTTGATTGATGGCCCCTGGCAGGGGGCCATTTTACCCTAATTCTGTCAGCGTCGGACTTAAAACACCATGCCATGAACATCTACCTTGCCATCGCGGTTCTGTTGGGATCGGGTTTCCTGTGTAAAAATGTCTTTTCAAAAGCCTTTAAAGACAGGGAACGGGGGCCGGTCAGGAAACGGATCATCAATCAGTCGGTTGCAGCCGTCTTCGAAAAGACCGGCGAATTTCTTTTACTTGCGGGAAAAACATACCTCGTTGTTGTGTTGGTCCTGCTTACCCTCCGCTTATGCGGTTTTGGACTGTCGGCCAACCAGTTTATTAAACTGCAGCACACCATTGCCTTCATCTCATCGGCCTTAAAGCCGGTGAGCGGGTGGATGGGGACATTGGTCCTGCTCGTTGCCATTACGGCAGTCCTGGTGATCGTCTACCGCCGGAAGAAAGCTGAATGTACCGGCTGGTCGCAAAAACAATTCAACGAAATCCTCCAGCAATACAAGGATGGGACCCTGCCCGAAATTACACCGACCAGGGAAATGAACGAGATTACCGCCAAGATCAGCGAAATCATACAATGGTATGAAAACCTGCAACACGAGGGGTACAGCCGCTATGGCGAGGCGGTTGAATCCTACAGAAAACGGGCAATTGACGACATCAAAGTATTAAAGAACCTCTATATCAGGATCGACATTGAAAGGAGAATTAATCTGAAAGAGGAAGAGGATGAACCCCGGTCGGTGAAAAGATCGGTCCTGATGTTCTTTACCAGCCTTGGTTTTTATGAAACCGTTACAAAAGTGAAGGGTTTGCTCGGAAAAACGATCACCGCGATCGGCCTGGTCGCCCTTCTCGTTGTCGAGGTGCATCAATCAGCCACCGTGTTTTCAAAAAACATGGAGATGGATTTGATGGTGAAGCGCGTTAAAGAGGCGCGCGAACAACTCAGCCAGGGCTCAGGAATTTCCTCCAGGCCGCTTTCGGCTGATGATGAAAAAATCCTGGATGCAATGGCAGCCGATTTTGAACTCTCGGTTGGCTGTAACCCTGTATGGGGCGTGGATGGATCCGGGAATAAGGAGGGTCCCGGCAACCGTGACCCATTCCTGTTGCAAAGCCTTGTGGTGAGAGAGAATATCCTGGATCATTTTGTAAGTACCATCGGGCCCAGGGCAAACAGTAAGGATTTTGGCACATCCCGGTCACTGGCCGACCCCGCTTTCCATGACCCTGGCGGATACCCGATCCACCTGATCAAAGCTCATCTTGAACAATTTTCCACGACCGGGAAACCCCAGACGGAACTGGGAAGAGAATACAGGACGGTAATGAGGGACAAGGTTGCAAGGGTAAACCCGGAAAAGTGGAATAAGGTTAAGGGTAAGTTCCTGGAATACCGAAAATCGTTTTCAAAACCACTTACGCTCAAAAGCGCCACCGGTAAATTATGGTGCAGCATCACAAGCGATGTCACTGACAATCTTGCAAGGTTTGGCAATAATGAACTGGGGAAAGCTGCCAATGATATCGTAAAAGACATCGGGAAGGAGAATCTGAAAATTATTCATGACAACCTGATCTACAGGCATATCAGCAGTGTATGCAGCACAACCCCATATGCCGATGCCTGGAACGACATCAACAGCATGAGCCGTACTGCCATATTTCCCGATGAGGATATTGCCATGATGGTTCATAACAGGCTGCCAAACCTTGAACCAGTCGAAATCAGGACCATGGCTGAAAACTATAATCCCGGCCTGGTAAACAGCAGGATGCCGGTAAATGAAACCCGCGCAAAAAAAGCAGTGGCAGACCTGCGCATAGAGGGGCTGAATGAAAACCAGGCGTTGCGTACGTTCGACGACTACTTCCCGGCACAGAACACTGATTTTACCCGGCCTTTGATGGAGACCAAACCCTGTGCCGGCGAAGAGGAGGCAATAAAGTTAAAGACTTTATTGAAAGAGGGTTACCTGGAGCGGGATATCGCAGCAGCTGCCAGATCGACCGGAGGATTCTTCCAGGCATTCAGGGCGAGAAGTATCATGGCCTTAAGGGGATTTAACAGAATTGGCGGCGTGTTAATAGGCGAACTCCCCCAGGATTCAGTGAACGTTAACATCACCGGCTTTTCCTGGAACCAATCAGGCAATAATGTCTCCTTTACTTTTCAGAATTCAAATGGTGAAAGGTCTGTTTTCGGACCTTACCCGCCCGACATCGTTCTCAATGCCCTGGTATACGCAGCCGATGGCAGGCCCACCACTGCCACCATGGTGACTGCGCCTCCTTTCAGATCGCTGAAAATATTATTGCACCCGGCCCTTGTCAACAGCCAGACAGGGCTGGATGCCATCGAAATTGACAGGTGGGTTGACACCTATGAGAACCAGCAGGTGAAGGATGAAAGAAATTTCGCATACCTGATCCAGGAATTATATGCCATGACCAATTACTACAGGATATTCCTGATCAAAAAACAGGATTCAGGGATCGAGATCGTCAGGCATCATTACAGGAATACCATTGGGATGGACAATGCGACCTTCAGGCTGCTGGCCGGTAAAACACTCACCTACAATAATTGCCCCTTCTATGCCAAGAGCCAGCTTTATGATCCCGAGGTCGTCACCCTCCTGAAAGCCTGTATGGACAGGAAGCCAGAAACAATGGCCCGGTTAAATGAAATGATCATCGCCAAGGTGAAAGAACGCTGGCAGGGCGCGGATATAACGCAACAATACCGGTTGTCAAGGCTCCTGGGACGGTCAGAATCCTTTAAAATGAACGAGTACGCAGTATGGTCAGGCGTTCGCGAAGTACCCTATACCATGGCAACCAACTTGAAAATCAAACCGCAACCAGGTAAATCAAAGGTCAACTACCCGTTTAATTTTATTGTTCAAACGGCCTACTTTACCGAAACCTCCGACGAATCGGGTAAGGAGAGCGAGGCTGAATTTATCGACAAGAATCCATGGCAATTCCCCCTGCTTGAAATGGGCGATGTGGTAAACCGGTGCGTTGCCGATGCCTTAAACAAGCAGGGCGCCAGGGCTGAAATCCTGCATCGTACCTTTACCAGGATGTCACAGTTTACCGAATTGCAGCGGCTCTTCCGGCTGGCCTTTGAAGGGCGGTTGGGTTTTACATTTCCCCTCCCTGAATTGCTGGAGGTTGCCCGGCAATTTGACCATTCGGTTCCCTGTATTAAAACTCCTGAATGGAACTACAATCCCTATGACGGACTAACCTCTGCCCTGGATACGAATTTCAGGTCATTAATGGAAGCTGTGAATCTTAAACGATAAATACGCGTTAACCGTTGGCCATTCCATCATGCCGGTGAATGAACTTTGCCGGGAGGCAAAGGCAACTCCGGAATGCTCAGCCTCAATCCTTGCGCACGTCGTGCATCGAACGGGACATTAGCTTAAAATGGCTTTTTTAATCATATCATTACCAAAGATATGGAATGATCATACATCGGGTGTTACGCGCATATTCAGGATATCCCGGCAACTCGTTTTTCAGGGTTTTATCTTCAAGGTATGTCCTCGTGATCAATAGAATGATCATCAAACCCACAGGCATTATGCTCCAAAGGGAACCAAAAAGTAATGGAAACCCCAATGTTTGTATCACAGAACCCATATAGGCAGGATGCCTTACGAATTTATACAACCCGGTATCGCAAACTGTGTGCCCCCTGTTGGCCTGGATCCGGACGGTACTGGAGAAGAACCTGTTTTGCTTCTGGGCAATAAGAAACAGGAGCTGCCCGGCGACGGTCAGGATGATGCCTGCGAGATACAGGCCCGGGTGAAAACCGGGGGACCAGTGATAGCGCCCGGAATCAAGGCCGGCCGTTATATACATGGAAACCGAAGCCAGGAATGACAAGCCTAATATGACCTTGTCCCATTGCTTTGCCCCCTCCCCCGGCTTTGACCGTTCAGCCAAAAGTGCATCATCTATCCTGAATACCGTGTAATGTAATGCCGTCATGACCAGCCCGGTCATTACATAAACCAATCCCTGCCAATAATCCAGGCGGCCCGCACTGATAAAGATGATGGCAAAAAAAACAGAGGTGCCCAAAAAGTGTTTGATCAGATAACCTGGTTTCATAACGACGTGGTTAATTATTTATCAATGTTTCCCTCTTAAAAGAATGCATCTTGCATCATAAAAAACTGATTCCTGCCTGGCTTTCTTACACTCAAATCTGTTTTTTCATCCTGTCGTTTCGTACAGGGAATCTACCGTTAAAGTAAATTGGTATTCCGTTTCCTCCGTGGATGATTTTGCCAGTGTCGCTGCCTGCAATCGCGTGTATGTGCAAGTGCGGCTGATTGGTGCGCCCTGAGTTCCCAACTCGTCCGATAGGTTGTCCCTTTTTAACCATATCTCCGGCTGATACCATCAGGGAATGTTTTAACATATGGGCCATCACAATTAAATTATTTTCATATTCCAAAACAACATGATTACCCGCCCGGTTATCATTGATTTCAACTCCGATTGGCGTATTGTCCAAACCGTCCTTGATTTTTACAATTTTACCGTCACAAGGGCTAAATATGGTGTCCCCGTAAATGGCATATTTAGTTAAGTCGCCGGGAAGGAGACCCTGTGCGCGCATCCCCCAGGAATTTAATTTAACAATGTCCAGGGCATATTGCTGTGAGGTCGTGTCAGAGTGATGATAATTAATAAGTTCGGAACTTCCTCCCTGGCCGATATATCCTTCAGTCAGCGGAAAAGCAAGATCAATTCCCTTTTCAGCAGTCGAAAATCCACCTACTACTTCAAGGCAACCCCAAATCAGCAGAAGTGAGAATAGGAATTCCCCGGCGAATTTTACCCAGCCCCATATGTTCTTCTGATCAAATAATACCAGTCTGTTGAATTGCATCATTGCCCTTATTGTCGCAACGGTTAAAAGGAACAGGAAAATATAACGAAGAAAACAGGATAGAAAGTCCCACCGCCCGGTAAAGAAGATGAATATAAAATATAACCAGACAGTCAGAAGATTGAATATGAGGCCGATTTTCGACTTGCCGTTTCCGAATCCCACCCAAAAGGGCAATATTACAAAGATAACAATGCTTGCTATGTTCAGGGAATTCATTGGCTTTGTGTTATGATTTTCGGACTTCTATTTTTCCTTGATTTCCATGATTACCCTGAAACCGACCCTGGGATCAGGAAGGGAATAGGATTGCGTTTTATCAACCTTGCAATCATCAATGCAGTCATCCCAGCTCCCGCCCTTTTGCTTGCCATCCGAGGTCAATTCTGATACGTTCCCGATCACATCATAAATGCCCAGCTTGTTCGGTTTATAATGTCCAACCCTGAGGGTGGTAAGACCGCCATCGATCAAATAATTGTCCTTGCCGGTCAACGAATCCTTGACTTTTATATTGGCAAGAAAGGTTTTCCCGTTTTTATCGGCACGGGGCCATGGTAATTTATACCCGGGCAATGGACAGCAGATTTTTTCCCATTCACGTTCGGTGGGAAGCCTGAAAAGAACCTTCTTATAGGTCCTTTTTTCGTCGTTATTGTACCTGTCAGTAAGCCACCTGCAATAGGCTGATGCCCCTTCCATCGTAATATTGACAATCGGAAACCTGTTATAGGCAGGATGAGAATGATAAATAATGGGATGCTGTTGTTGATTGGAATTTGAAAACTTCCTGGTCCACTGGGTTGAGTCATATATGCATTTCAGGTAGTTATCAGCCTGTTTCGTCGAAATCAGATCAAGTAAAAATTCCCTGTACTCCTGGTTTGTCACTTCATGGCGTGCTGCAAAAAGGTTATCTCCAAACTTTACGAATTCCTTATTTACCTCCGGCATTTTTCCGGCAGATAACAGGGAAAGAGATAACGCAGCAATTGCCATCTGAAACAATCTTGCATATGTTTTCATTGGAATGCATGTTTTTTAATGATTGCCGGGTTCAGTTTCGTTTTTCACAGGCCGCACAGGCCGGGTCACGGAGAAATTTTTACGATGCCTTACAAAGGCTGATTTTGCAGTGGGATCAGGTTTGCTGGGTGGGTGCTTTGTTTCCCTATTTTTTTTAAGAACTCCATCATCTTTAATGGATTAACTATTTTACCAAATTTTTATTTTATCCGGTGCATTTTTATTTCAATAATTGCGCCTGTTGCAAGAGATGAGATCCTAAACTCCCCTGGTGCAGCAATTTTTATACCCTGGCATGTCGTTGCATAAAACCCTGCAATAAAGGGAACGCAACAGATCCTTTAAATAGAAAACAATTCTGTATTGTCCACCCTGACTGGCGGTACACCCGGAATCCATCGGGATCCCCAGGGAAGAATCTATTTTGAAAATAACAGGATGCGCGGTAAAAGATGTTGACCACGACAAACCCGTAGTAAAGGAATTTATCTCATCGGGATCCTTTTGATGATGCCGCATAAGGTGTTTTACAGACACGCGCCCCGCATTGTGCTTTTAGTGTTCATTATTCCTTACAATTTTCATCAGGATAAATTGCGGGAAATAGATCGTCTGATTTTTGACCAGCTCACCAAAGTCAAAACTGTTGACATTGTATGTAATGTAAATGCCATTGCCTTGCAGTTCCGGATGGGCTTTGGCGGCATACATGAATGGTTTTTACACGCCAGGGTATTCGGGCGTGTAGATCATAACAGGTTCCGTCCACTTACCCTGCAAACTATCTGACATCCTTACCCCGATCCTACCCTCGCCAAATCCGAAAGATTGAACCTGAATAAATTGTTTAAGTGAGGTATCGTAATGAACTGAAAATTCGGTGCCCCCTATGAACAACGGTTCAGGAACAGGTTTCCTGGCTTTTCTCTTCGCCCAATGTCCATCGATCAACCATTCAGGGTTTGCGATATTTCCCCGGTATGCTTCGACAAGTTTCCATCGCAGCAGGTATACCTCGTGCGTAGACGGTTCAACGGCCCCGTAGGCATAAAGAAAATTTTCATCTTTAAGAACTGCCGCTGAACCGACCGTTAAACCGTAGGTTTCAGAACCTTCAAGGTACTGCATTTTCCATTCGGTCGGCTCTTCGTATGGATTTGAAATAAGAACTGCATACCAGCCAACAGCCTCGAAACCAATCCCTGTTTTGATGGCATGTTCCTTTAATAAAAAGATTATCAGCCTGTCCCTTACCATGGCCCCATGGCCTGTCCAGAACCAGGATTTGCCCGGGATATGAAAAAATGGTCGCGGTTTTTTCTTGGATATATCCCAATAAAATTTGATTGTGGCAGTTTTCAAATCATAACCATCCTGGATGGCAATGCTGTTCCTGATCATCGTTGAATTTCTTCTTGACCGGGAAGAATCACTGCAAATAAAGCTATCGCTAAAAAGCCATAATACCTTCCCGTTTTCAAGGTCGACGGAGGAGGCGCCATCAGCGCCACGCCAGGCAACATCATGTGTAAAACAGCTATCGGCCTCCCTGCATCTTTCAACTTTAATCCGGTACCGTGCGGTATCAAACGGCTGGCCAGAACCGGTGTTATAAAACAAAAGAAAAATGATAACGGTCAAAGACTTCATCCGGGTTGTCTTAAATAGCTGTTAACGAACCCGGCTGAGGACGCGGGTGCGCTGCGAGTGAAGGCTGAATAATTACATTTTTCAATCAAATGAATATTCCTTTTTAATATCATTAATTAAAACGGTTGCTTTTGCCTTTAGCCATCCTAAAAACAAAATTGCCCCGTATGTCCGATTGCTGGCATTGGCAAATTTGATATAAAGCAACCTCAAATTTTGCTGATCATTCGAAATTGGTTTTAACTTTCCATTAGGCCTGTTAACCAGATTATAAAAATTAGAAGCCTTTTCATTATCAAGGTTTGTTAAGTCTTTTGGGTCAAATAATTTTGATTCCAGTTCTGACATATCATCTTTTCCAACGAAGCCAAAATTTCCATCAACCGCTTGATATCGGCTGTAAAGACTATAATAATCGGCAATCTTTTTATAAAGCGCGATCTTTTTTATATACCGGAAGTTGCCGGAGTTTCGCAACTGCTGGTAGGTGATGTCCTGTGATATAAATACGTCATTGAAGTTTATATACCGTTCAACATAATAGATAAATTCACTGTTTGTCAAATCACCGGATTCCAAAATTTTCCCCACCGTATCAAATTTTGCCAGGAGCCATTTTTTTTCGATACAGGTGCGTTGGATGATAGCAGTATCTATTTTAAGGTCATCATAAAGTGATCGGGCGTATTCTTTCGCCTTTTCAGCTCCTGCAAAATTATCCCTGATATTTTCAGCAAAGAAGCCAAGGGTCACGGCAAGGAATATCATGACAAACTCGAGAAAATACTCCTTCCATGGTTTTGGTTGATGATGAAGCTGAGGGTGATGATGTACTTCCATATTTTCAGTTTCTTGATTTGTGCTTTTCGTTTCCAATCGGGTTGCTGGTATATTCTCCCCGGGAATTTTTTCCGGTTCAATATTCTTTGGGTTCTCCATCGATCCGTCACCTCCTTTCGCATTTCCAGTTTTTTTATCTTTCATAGCGGATATTCTTTTTGGCAGGTCTGAACCGTTATTGAGTGAAACGATTTCCCTGTAATCGCAGCAACAGGAAGCGTTTGCCGGATTCAAAACTATCAATTTACTATTTGATGCAAAAGAACAACTTCGCTGTTTTTGGTAGTTCAACCATGGCTTCAGCTGTAACAGGATCGGTTGGGTGAAGCTGGCGATGATTCCCGTCGGCATTTCCCTTTAATTCGTAAGAATACTGTACCCCGATCAATTCCTCAAAATCGTTGTCATTAGAACCAAAACTTTTGTCAATCATAAAAAACTCTTCCAATGCCTAAGGTCATATTTTCCTCTATCAATTGCAGGGTTGGTGAATGCTTGCATCCGTGAACCTCATGGGTTGTTCGGCGACCAGCTCGCCAGGCGTAGCTTTTACCCGCCTGATTTTGTTGATTTTATTTTGGCAACAGTTAAAATTATTCCTGCTAATGTGGCAATTATCCCAAGAATTGTCGCTATTAATGTAAGAAGATCCTTGAGGTCCACTCCTCCTCTATTTGCCTCAGCTAAATTCCGATTTTCTTGCTCCTGCTGTACTTTTTCACTTTGATTCCTTAATGTGTCCTTTTGCGGTTGTTGTTTAATTTGCTCAGGTTCTGGCTGTATTGTAGATTTTGCTATTGGTTGAACGTCAACTTCTTTTGGCTGTTCTTTCAATTTTTGAATCTCATCTGCTAAAACGTCAGGGATTCCTTTCCATTCTACCTTATTTTTGCCATATATTATGACATAACTATCGTCATCTCGCAGAGCCACCTGTTGTATTGTGATACCGTTTTTGTGCAATTCTAAAATTTTTTCCGTTAATTCCCTGGGAACGCCATCCCATTGTGCTTCATTTTTACCGTATAATATGACATAACCATCATCATTTCGCAGAGCCACTTGTTTAATGGGGATTCCACCCTGATTCAATTCTAAAATCTTTTCCTTTAATTTCCGGGGAATCCCCTTCCATTGTGCATCATTTTTACCATATAAAATAACATAACCATCATCATTTCTCAGAGCTACTTGTTTAATCGGAATTTCCTTTCTATTCAATTCTAAAATTTTTTCTGTTAATTCCTTAGGGACGAAATTCCATTGAGCTTCACTTTTGCCATATAATATAACATAACCATCATCATCACGCAACGCCACCTGTTTTATGGTCGTTCCACTTTTGTTCAATTCTACAATTTTTTCTTTCAAATTCGGGGGAATCCCTTTCCATCGTGCCTCATTCATGTCATAAAGTAGCACATAGCCCCCGTCGTTTCTTAATTCTATATACTTTAAATCTTGTCCGAAAGATTTAATCGTTAAGGCAAACAAAAACAACATAGTTAAACTAAAACCATAAAAAGCATTTGTTTTACCTTTTATACAAATATGCAGCATCATCGATCATCGATTTTTATTTCAGTTCGGCACGTCAGTTTAATTATATTCATATTTTTTCCATATGCATGCTTATTTTAAATACTACAATTATTCGTCATTCTAAAGTCAAAAAAAACGCCCAACGCCCGCAGGCAGAAGGTTTAAGGGAATTACTTGTCCTGCTTGTCTTATCTCCCATCCTTTGCAGATATGGTAAATGCCGGCTCCGGAATCCGCCCGCATTGCCCTGCTGATGGCTCGCTGTCAGCAGTATCATTTATCCAAACCATTAATATAGGCATCCACCAGTTCTTTGTTATCAAAATATATTTTCGTAACAGAAATTTCCGCCCATATCGAATCAGGCGTTTTTAAATGGCATATGAAATTTTGTTCAACGAACTGGATCAATTCGTTCCTTGTCATGCCTTTTACAATTTTCACGTCAGATTCAAGAACCTTCTCTGGTATACGTCCATTGATTTCCAAAAGTTGTTTGATTCCAATTTTTGTATTTCCAGGTGCTATCTGATTGACACTGCATAATAAAACAAAAGAAGCACCCAGATATTCATTATGATAAACCGGATCATGTATTGAAAAATAAAACAAAGAATCAAGCAGATTTTTTTTGAGCGTATCACTAACAGTATAACCAAATTGAATTTTAGTGAACAGAGTCTCTTTGTCAAGTGGGATAAAATAATCCTTCTGAATTGGAATTGAACACTTTTCCCTTATTACACCGTAATCATAAACACAGCCAAATGAAGAAATTAACAGTAAAACAAAAATTGTCCTGATTTCAGTTTTCATAAATCCTCCTTGATAACCTACCTGCATTGCTGCCAGTGCATCGCTAGCAACCGATCCAAGGATTAACCCTTAAAAAACCGTCAACACTGGTTTTGTACCGGGTGAAAGTTCGTTGGCTGCAGTTTTATTGTTTTCTGTATCTGTCAAGGTTAACACCATTTTTTAATTCCAATTCCCTGTCATTGATTTTAATCACTTCGTGGCGAATAGTATCGATGCTGGAATTCCTGTTTCCAATACTCTCTTCAACCAAGCATAGCCGATTTGATTCCACCCACCATTTATGATATTTCAATGTCTCCATATTAATTGATTGTGCCAAGGGATAATGCAGAGATGAAATTTTGAATTTTCCCTTCACCTGCAAGGGTGAATAGCCTGGCAGCAGGAAAATAATAGGGATCCCATTTGGCTAAAAGATCATAAATAATGTCGGAATCAACGAAAACCCTCTTCTTCATTAATATTTTTCATTGAGGTGTTCATGATACTTTCCTTTGGTGTCTTCCGCTGTGTCTATTAGAAGGACTCCACTCAGGGATTGAACCAATGGTGAGATATTTCCCAGAGATTTCAATTTATTTGTGATTGCAGAAATATAATTTTCAATTAGTTTTGATAAACTTGTATCATGTCATCAGCATATTTCTTTGCCTGATCAATGACCTTCCTTTTTAGCCGTAATGTTAATTCGGCTTTCATTGAAATCGAGTCAGGCATATAAAGATACTATATTAATACGGCGAAGTCAAGTGCAAGTTGGTTTGGTTTGGATCAAAATCCACCATCCATTCAATACCGTATTTGTCTCTAAACATACCAAAAAATGAACCCCAGGGACTTTCAGCAATAGGCACCTCTACCTTTCCTCCTGCCGAGAGTCCATGAAATATTTGATCAGCTTCATCTTTACTTCCTGTACTGATGGAAATCTTACTCCTGTTTTCGTTTTCGTTTACCTGTCCCATGAATGTTGGAACGTCACTTCCCATTAAAACGTTAAAGTTACCAATAGGCAAAGCGATATGCATTATTCTGTCGGATTCGTTTTCATTGACAGGATTGCCTGGGTCGCCGGGCATATCTTTGAACCGGACTAACATTGCAAATTCGCCTCCAAAAACTGATTTATAGAATGTAAATGCTTCTTCTGCATTCCCACTGAAATGGATGTAAGGATTTATGCTTGCCATCTTATATGAAATTGGTTTTCAGGTTAATATTTATTTAATTTCTTCGTTCAGGACAGATCATTGGTTATTCAACTTTTTTAGTTTTGGTGATAATTCAAATCTTTCAAGCAGTCAGTCGCAAATTAATTTTACCATCATATGTTAAATTTTCCATTTTATTGTTCAGTGACCACCATCTCAATTCTCCTAAGTGGTTTAAACAAGAACCAAAATCCCAGTACAATTTCAAATACCACCATGGGTATATCAAATAATCCGGCATTAACTGTTGAGGTAAAGTGTGGATAGACCAGGAAAGCAAAAGCACAAAACACACACCAGGCAGATGAAATAATTCCAAACAATGCTAATGGTTTTGGAATGTACTTTGAAAGATAAAGCAAATAACTGCAAATTGTTGAAGCAATAGCCCAAAAGGGTAATCCAATATAATATGCGTCATAACTTGAAGCGAGATTCACGCTTGCCAAAGTCTGTAATTTTGAAATTTCAAAAACTGATAAATAAGTTGTATTAACCAGTAACCTTAAGGCTCCAAGTGAATTAAGAACAGTGATACACCAGGTCACGGCAACAAGTATTCTGCAGGATGCGGCAATCAGGGCAAGAATTTGATTTACATTTTTAAGCAATACATAAAGTGATGAGGCTAATACAAGAAGGGTTGCACTATAAACAATGTTACAGGCAATGTTTAAACGAAAAAGTGTCTCATGATCATGAATATGCTGGGCCGTGGCAACCATATTTCCCGGCACGATCAGGCGAAAATTAATTCCATAGTTCGAAAAGATAACAGTTGCTGTTGCCAACAGGAAAAAAAATCCGGCTACCCTTGCGGCTTTGCTTGGTACATCGGGGTTCGCGATGGTTGTCATTTCATATTTTTTTTGTACGGTGAAATGTATTTTGTAAAATGTCTTGTTTGGATTTTGAAGTTTTGCAACACCTACAGTTTCGAGTTTTGCTTTTACATAACTGTTTGCAACTAAGCCTGGGCCGGGAGATCACCTCAAAAGTCTCCGCGTGCCATAGCGGCAAAAACAAATTCTCCTGTCGGGCAGGCACTAAAACCCTGCTTAGGGCCTGGTGCTGTTAGGGTTCGTAAATATTTCATGTTCTCTTTCTATAAAATATTTAAGTGTTGTTGGTTTTTTACCAGTCAGCTTTTCAAAAAAATCAGAAATTTTTGGTTCTTTTTGGAATCGTGGTAATAAATGAAGTACTATCATAACTATAATCATTCCTTTGACAATTCCTTCTTTTCTTTTAATTCTGTAAAACCGGAATGGATTTGCATTATCAAATTCAATTTTGTCCTTTACCGAATAGTTTATCAAATTGGCAACATCGTAAAAACTTAGATTTTCATATCCGGTTAATTCAATTATTTGATTTTTATAATTATCAAATTGATCCAATAACATAGCTGCGGTTTCTCCTATATTAACAACATCTATCCAATTGAATTTAGCCTTACCTGCAGGTAAAATAATCTTGCGTTTTTGTTGAATATCCTCTAAAAGTGTCGTAGTCAGATTTTGCATAAAATAACTTGGACGTAAAAAAATATAATCAATATTAAATTCAAGGATCAACTTTTCAATTTTGTTATGAGGGATAACTTTGCTTATCTCAGCACCCTGAACGGAAAGAAAAAGAATTTGATTTATGCCTTTCTCCTTTATTTTACGAATTAAAGGCCTGAAATAGGTTTCAATGTCGGCAATATGCGGTGGCCTTAATAGAAAGACAATATCTATATCTTCGAGCGACTTATCAAATGAATCAGGGTTTTCGAAATCAAAATATGCATAATCAAGCTGCGAAAAATCCTTAAACACCTGTTTTGCTTTATCAATATTTCTAACACCTGCAATTATTCGGTTATTTGTATCGATTTGATAAAGGAAACGGATTACTTCAAATCCTAAGTTTCCGGTTGCTCCTGTAATTAATATATGTTTCATTTTTCGTTTGTTTGGCACCATAACCTCATGTGTTCAACCGCAGCAAGATCGAATATTAGCTAACTGATGTCATAGCTGAATTTGTTGGGGTACTACAAATAAAGGCTTTTCAATCGTGTCAATGACATATTCTTTGTAATAAGCCTTGGCCATGTCTATACATTTGGCATGACTGTCAGCGCCCCGCCCGGATGTCTGCCGACGGTTCGTTAGCTGCAGTTTCAATTATACTTAAGTCTGTTTAGCGTAATTAAATCCCAGGACCCGGTAACCTTAAAATTATGATCTTTTTGATATTTTATTATAGCATCTATTGTTTCCTTTCCCGGATAAATATCTAATATCCCTTTGTAATACCCTAATTCCTTTAATTTTAACTGAATGAATCCCAACCTTTTTTTATTTTCCGCGTCAATCTCCATAAACTTAGCATAGATAACCAGGTTAGACATCTCGGAAGAATATTTGATTTGATTAATATATTGAGGTGCTATGTCTAAAATCTTTCGAAGATAATAGAATGCATTATCAAGTTTGTCTGATTTTATATAAAGATGAATCAAACTATAATATGTTTGGGGACGCAATGAGTCAATAGATAATGATTTTAACAAATCGCTTTCGGCGTTATCAAATTTTTTTAATACTATTTCAGTTTGCCCTTTCAGAGCATAGGCAGCAGAATTCTTTTCATATTTATTAATTGCAGAATCGTAAAAGGATATCGCTTTTAAATAATTGCCTGAATAATATTCCTTTATCCCTAAATCTATATATGATTGGCCAGCAGACAATTTGGAAATAACATTATTTAAACTGTCAATTTCATTATAGGTAATTGCGAGTTTATCCTTCCATTTCTTATACATGAACGAAATTGAATCAATTTTTTTATTTGCAGTTTTTATTTCATTATTAACTTTATTAAGGTTATAGCCTGCAAGCAAAAATGAAATTACGATTATAATAAATCCAATAGCCGACATGATCGCTCCTTGCCTTGAGCTTCTCTGAATCTTTTCTTTATCAATCATTTTGTTCAATTACTTTATTA
>SESB01000127.1_pt1 | contig 54832 bp, 42 predicted proteins | sample 3171441 | NCBI WGS metagenome assembly SESB01 (sample SAMN06051867, study PRJNA518727) | freshwater metagenome | biome: subpolar coniferous forest; feature: holomictic lake; material: water; isolation source: holomictic Lake 227, 6 m depth | place: Canada: near Kenora, Ontario | collected...
CATGTAACTGATCGCCATTCGACGGTGAATAGCTGTATGTTGTGCTGTTGCTGCCGACCGGTGTTGCGCCTAAATACCACTGATAAATCGGCGATGAGCCTGCATTGACAGGCGTGGCCGTATAAGTAACTGAAGTTCCTGAGCAGACGGGATTTGCGCTGGCGGCAATACTTACACTGACAGGCAAATTCGGATTGACAACAATATAATTCGTTTTTGTCATGGTATTGCTGCCTCCACTGTTAGTAACGGTAAGGCTTACAGTCTTTATGCCACTGGTAAGATACTGATGAGTCGGGTTTTGCAAAGTCGAAGTGCCTCCATCTCCAAATGTCCAGGCCCAGGAAGTCGGGGTCCCTGTAGATTGATCTGTAAAACTAACGGATCCGTTTTGACAGATACTTGTTGTATTGGCTGTAAAGTTTGAAACGACACTTGTGCTAACAGACACAAGATTAACATCATCCAGATATAAATTATTGCCATAGCCATTAACGGCAATGAATTTTACAACAACATCCTGACCCATATAAGAAGATAGATCGATTGAGTCAGCTCTCCAGTCGGAGGCCGCTGATGGTATGAAGGGACTTCCTAAAATAGCTCCTGTGGCCAGAGTGCCATCTCCTTTCTTGTAGGGGATGGCAGCTAATGTAGCCCCGCAACTCGTATATATCGCAACTTTCAGGCTGTCATGATATATGGCACTGTATGGACGATAAGCCACTTTAAATTTGAGTTTAGCGGTTCCCGTCGCAGGAAGTGTTATTGGCGGAGAAACCAGTTCATCAATTTGTCCTATGTTGCTGTAATAATAGAATTCAATCCAAATACTCTTGGAATTACTTCCGTTCCCTAAATTTCCGGTTTTAAAAGACCATGTGGTATCCCCATCAATGTTATTTAAAGTCCATGCGTTTGTACTAAAAGATCCGCTTTCAAAATTTTCATTGAAGGGAGTTGCCGTAGGGCTGCTGATTGTTATATAATTGCTTTTAGTCATGGTATTGTTACCACTCGCACTGGTGATGGTAAGAGAAACTGTATAGGTTCCTGCTGAAGTAAACTGGACCTGGGGATTCTGCGAATTGGCATTAGTACCGCCAACGTAAACCACATTATTTGGAGCAAATGTCCAGGATCGTCCGGTAATCGTCCCGGAGGAATTATCAGTTAGAGTAATCGTTTGGGAAATACAGCTCACTAATGCACTTGCCGAGAAACTGGCAATCGGGCTAAAACCTACCTGGAAAGAAATGGTACTTCCGGCAGTACCTATATTATAAATATTAATCCCGGCATTGGCATTATTCGACAGGAAATCGCGTGGATTGCTTGCATCATTGAAAGTGACCCGACCCACTGTACTATTAAAAAACGCATTGGAATTCGTACCGTTTGCACTGGTCGTTCCTCCGGGTCTGTATACGTAGACCTCATCGGGGGGACCACCTGCATTTCCACTTCCTGCAAGGGTATTGATCCGATAGATAATCAGCCCTGAGCCCGGCAATGAGTTCTCAAATATCCCTGATTTCTTACGGTATTCCAGCATAAAGTACTCAGTGCTTGATGCTGCACTTGCTATCTTATAACAATTATTTGTGGAAGAGGTAAGTGGATTGAGAGTGTACGTACCCGGTAAAGTGATGGCAGGAACCGAAGCAATCCATCCCCCATATTTAAACTTCATAAATGCCGACATATGTTGAGGCGGGTTGAAATTATTTTCCATAATATCCCAATACCCCACAGGTGAGATCCCATTACTAACATAATGATAAAGATCGGGCGCCCCAAACGTGTGAAACATCTCATGGGCCAAAACGCCAACCCCTGAACCCGGTAAAAAATCTTCAAGCTGTAAGTTAAAGTCGTACAGCTGTTTCCCATTCACATAGACTGCAGGAGTGGTATATACCGACCATCGGTGTGGCCACAAAAGTGTCGACCATGCCGTTGTCCCGCCACGAACAATAAAACAAACATTGTCGATAAGCCCGTCACCATTAAAATCTAAGTTTAAACCTACAGGAACCTGGCTTGCAATATACGTAACAGCAGCCCTTAAAAGATTATGTTCCCTGGTCGTACGTTCTGAATCATTTTGATAACCGTTGGTATTCGTATTGACATCATAAGGCATAAAATAACTTCTTGCATGCAGCAAATCCTGATACGACAAAACCAATGATCCTGAGGGTGATGGATAAAATGTAGACGTTACAGTCATGTTGTTGTACGAAACCTCCTTGAAATAATTGTACATGGAATTAACCCCGGCAACATTGTAATTAAAGATACTGTCATAATAATTGAAATTCTCCCCAAACGCGGTCTGATCTGAAAAACGGATAAAAACAACAAGGTTGTTCACCGTACCAGTATTGAGGTTTAAAGGAACGTCTGAGATTTTTGCCTGGGGGGTATTTTTCCAGAATTCATCCCTAAGCTGTTTCCATTTCTCCGGTGAGATCTTAAGTCCTGGCTTCACACCCATGTCTTTGGGATCACCTTGCCCGATGATCATGTCTCCCGGAACTATAATCCCATCCTGAAGCGTTGCATAGACATACCATCCTTCTGAATTCTTAAGTATCGTGTAATCCTGCGCGTCATGTAAACGCTGGTAATATTCGTCCCCTGTAACAAACAAAGACAATTCTTTACCATTAGGCTGGGTGACTTTTACAGCCACATTTTTAAGATAGGCCGCTTGAGCTGGATTTGAAAAATAGAAAAGAAAGCAGAGCACTAAAATTAACGGGGGGGCAAATTTTATTCTCATTTTTATGTTTTCAATAATCGAAAAAGAAAACAAATATCATGTTTAATTTACTAACAATTAAAAATTTCTTGGATGGACCCGTGATCTTGTTGGGCTGAGTTGTATATAAATTATGCGATCTTTGCTTGCATCATAACAACTTCCGAAAGAATGCTATTCAATTCTATTGCCTTTCTGGTCTTCTTTCCACTCGTTACTATCCTTTATTATCTGTTACCACATGCATTTCGATGGATGTTGCTTTTGGCGGCGAGTTGTGTATTTTATATGTATTTCATACCTGTTTATATCCTCATTCTTTTTATTACAATCCTGATCGACTATACAGCAGCAATTTATATTGAAAAGCACAAAGGTCGAGCTCGGCACAATCTGCTCATTATCAGTATTATATCTACTTGTCTTGTTCTATTTGTCCTTAAATATTTTAACTTTTTTCTCGACAATGCCAGTTTTGTAGGCGGCTTATTCAAAGCAGGGTATGCAATTCCTCATGCGTCAATTATCCTTCCCATTGGGCTTTCTTTTCATACTTTTCAGAGTTTAAGCTATGTAATAGAAGTTTATAGGGGACATCAAAAAGCCGAACGTCATTTTGGGATCTATTCGCTTTATGTGATGTTTTATCCGCAGCTGGTGGCAGGGCCGATAGAGAGACCACAAAATCTACTGGTACAATTCAGAGAAAAACACAAAGCTGAATATGAAAATCTAGTCAATGGCCTGCGCCTGATCTTATTTGGCTTGTTCATCAAAATGGTGATTGCGGATAACCTGGCCCCTTTGGTTGACCAGATTTATAAGAATCCTGCCGCCTACAGTAGTGCCAGTATCATCAGCGGACTTTTTCTTTACTCTTTTCAGATTTACAGCGACTTTTACGGATATTCGACCATTGCCTGCGGCTGCGCCCTGGCGATGGGATTCCGCCTGATGGATAACTTTCAGACCCCATATCTCTCCAGGAATATCGGTGAATTCTGGCGTCGATGGCATATCAGCCTCTCGACCTGGTTCAGGGATTATATCTTTCTCCCCCTGGCTTATGCAATCTCGGGAAAACTCAAAAAGGATAAATATGCAGGAATGAAAACTGACAGGCTGATCTTTTTTTTGGCCATGACTATCACTTTTTTCCTGAGTGGCTTGTGGCATGGCGCCAACTGGACCTTTGTTTGCTGGGGACTTCTGCTGGCTTCATTCTTCCTTGCAGAAACCTGGTTTAACCGGACCTTTAAAGTCAAACAACACAAAAAGAATTTTGGCTTTTTACATATTCTCTTAAGTCTTAAGACTTTTGTGTTGATCACGATTGCCTGGGTTTTCTTCCGAAGTCCGGGCTTTGCAACAGTACAGGAGATTTTTCGATCCATTTTCAGGAATTTCTCCACGCATGATGATTTTCACTTGTCAACCAAAGTTTTAGTAGTTCTGGCAATCTTTCTGCTCTCTGATTTCCTTTTATTTAATGGCAGGTTCGACACCTGGTGTGCACGACAAAAATCCTTGATCCGCTGGAGTATCTATACTTTTATGATCTTCTCGATTTTGGTCTTGGCGGGTGTTGAAATGTATCCATTCATCTATTTTCAGTTTTGACCTATGGACCGGCTTGCTGTTTTTATCGGTAAATTATTTGTTGTGGGTGCGATCCTGCTGCTTTTAAATTATCTCTACCGGGCCACTTTCTGGAACGATGACCTCAGGAAACACAGCGAGATCCTGGCTGATCTTCAGCGTGTTCAGGATAGTGCAGACATTCTTTATTTCGGGGAGTCATCTAACATCACATTTAGAGAGGATGATGCCGACAAGCGTTCTATCAGTGAAATGACCGGCGATTATTTTCTTGGCCTCAACATCCGATCTGTAAGTCATGGTGCCTGGCATGCCGCTGTTTACAAGACTTTTATGGAAAACATCCCTGAAAAGTTGCCTGTGAAAACGATCGTGATTACCATGAATCTTCGTTCTTTCAGCATGCCTTGGATGCAGTCGACCCTTGAAACGCCAATTTGCAAAAGCCTCGTCCTCCTGGAACCTTTTCCTCCGCTGCTGAACCGTAGTCTGTTGTCATTTAAAGGATACGACCATCTGACAAATAAAGAACGTGAGCAGCTCATTGAAAGAGAATTCTCGCAGAAACCATTAAAATTCCCTTATCCGGTAAAATTCGCTACAACAGCCGAGTGGCTGATGCATATTGAAAAAAGCCAGGTCGCCGGATCATCACAAATCCATGATACTGCTGGAACACAGCTGACCAAACAATTTATACGATTTTACGCTTTTCAGATCGACACCATAAGCAACCCAAGGATCCGCGACTTTGATCAGATCGTTCGCATGGCCAAAAAAAGCGGATGGAATCTCATATTTAACATTTTGCCTGAAAATGTGGAATTGGCTCAGAAATTAGCCGGGAAAGACCTTCCATTCCTGATGAAACAGAATCGTGACCTTCTTTATAAGCGCTATACACGTTTAGGTGTTGTTGTTGTGGATAATTTGGAATCAGTCCCCGATCCATGTTTCATTGACCGGCACTGGCCTTCAGAACATTATTCAGAAATGGGACGCAGGATTGTCGCACACAAGCTGTCTGAAGCCTTATGGCAATTTCACCCGGAAGCCTTTCATGACAGGGACTTGGACGCTTGGCCTGTTAACTTCTTTACATTTTGTGAGTCACAGACCGAATCCTGGGATCCAGGACAAAGTCTCGTGACCGATATGGCCTTTTCAAGAAGATATTCTTCAAAAACAGGCGACGGAAATACTTACAGCATTGCTTTAAAGAAGCCTTTGTCTCAGATCCCGGATGCGGCAAAACACGACATTAAAGTCGAAGCGATGATTTTTCAAAGAACTGTTGATCCGGAAGTGAAGCTCGTCATTTCAATCAGTGGAAAAGATACAAAGGAATACTGGCAAGGAATTCCTTTAAAATGTCTTTCAACGGCTTGTAACAAATGGACCACTATCACATATGTCGTCACTGTACCAACTGAGGTCTGGCGCGGCGATGAACTAAAAGTCTATTTTCTGAACCCCTCCAAAAACAAGGTTTATATTGACGATTTTTGGGTCAAAATGCATTGATTTCATAAAATTGTATTCATCAAAGCCAAAGCCAGAATATTTTATTTCATACTTTCATGGCATCATTGTTTATTATAAACCAATAATGAGAGGCACACTTATGAAAAAAATTGTACTAATCTGTTTGTTAGGCATTTGCATGACAAGATTGTCGGCACAACCCTGTTCGTCGAATCCCTGGTCAATGAATTTTAATGGGATTTCTACAAATATTGCAATATACAATACCACTTCTTTGGATATTACCGACCATCTGACTGTGGAAGCATGGATAAATGCAGCACAATGGGCAACGAGCAGTTGGTCAGGATCTATTGTGAGTAAAGATGGATGGAGCGCAGGCGAATTTGGTTTTGCATTAAGGGCAGGAGGAACTGGTGAACTTTCCTTTATCATCGGGGGATGGAACCCCAACAATACGGCTGCTAGCTGGCAAGAGGTAATCAGCCCATTAGGGTCCATGACGCTAAACACCTGGTATCATGTAGCAGGGACTTTCGACGGAGAAAAAGTCAAATCATACATCAATGGCATTCTGGTCGATTCGCTTAGTTTCACAGGAACGATCCTCACTTCTGCAGGGTTCCCAATGCGAATCGGCGAGTTTTGCGATACCGCTCACGGTACACGCTACTGGAATGGCCTTATTGACGAAGTAAGGGTATGGCACAGGGTACTTGGTGCGGCGGAATTGCAAGCCCATATGCATATGCATATTGACACTTCCGTTGTTCAGACCAACCTGGTTGGGTATTGGCGCTTTAATGAAGGTCCGGGCAATGTGATGCATGACCTTAGCGGCTTAGGGAATGATGGCATCTTATTTAATGGCTTTCCTTCCGGAAACGTACCTTTTACCAATACACCACCCCTCACTCCAACAATTAACTATAGCTCTGGTCACCTGAACTGTAATGCTACGGGAACATTTACTTATCAATGGTATTTTAACGGGAATATTCTTAGTGGAGCTACCAATCAAACCCTTGTTCCCGCACAATATGGAAACTACACAGTTCAGATTACCACCTTAGCCGGATGTTCGAGTACTTCTGCATCCTTTAATTATAACAACACTGGGACATCCAGCATCGTAATTTCCCGGGAAATCAGCCTGAGTCCCAATCCTGCCAGCGATTATATTGATATTAAAACTGCGGCCACAATGTCACAGATTAACGTTCTTGACCTTGCAGGCAGGATCATCATCAGCATCAAAGTAAATAGTCTGGATTACAACCGCCTGGATGTTTCAACGCTAAAACCTGGAATCTATCTATTAAAATGTCAAACTACTAATGCCGGAATTGTGCGTAGGATCGTGATCAGATAAATTGAATTGGAATTGCATTCCCCGATCAGGTGAAAAATGTAATTTTAGCCAATGCAAAAAACATACGACTTCATCCTTAACCGAAAGTTCCTGCTGGGATTGCTCGTTGTCTACCTGATGGCTTTTGCAGCCAGTCTCTGGCATCGTTATATTCATATCGATGAGAATTGGTTTGCCGAGCAGAGCTTTTACCTGGCCACGGAAGGGGTTGTCAGGCTGAAATCCCTTCCCGGCATTTTGGGTTTCGACCAGCAGATGTTTATGTATCACAAACTCATGATATATATTGGAGCGCTGATTGTCAAGCTGTTTGGCTGGTCAATCTATAACTTCAAAATCTTTGTGCTAATCGTTTGTGGTATATTTTTCCTGATTTTTTATCGCTATTTCATAACTTTCAGGGATGAATGTCCTGAGAAAATGTTTCTGCTGTCATCGTTGATGATTCTGCTCATGCCGCAGATGATCGCACAGGCCTTCACCTTCCGGCCTGAAGTACTGGTGATGTGTTGCGGATTTGCTGCCTATTTTTATTTGCATGCTTTTCTACAGAAATCTTTTTGGTGGCAGGCAGTGCTTGCCGGCGTGTTTACCGGGCTTGCCTTTTTCGTCACCACCAACGGACTCATTTTCCCTGTGGCCGGCTTTGTTTTGCTGCTCATAAAAAGACAGTGGAAAGGCTTATTGTATTTTAGTGTAACTACTTTGCTGAGTTCTTCGCTTTTTTGCCTGGATCTCTGGCAACCCGGTCATTTTCAACTCTTCCTGGACCAGATGAAAAACTGGCCAACCAGGAAGCTGGGGGAATCATACCTGCCAGGCAATCTTGGATCCTTCCTGCGGCTGAAAATAATTAACCTGATCGACGAACAACAGCGTTTTTTCTGGAGCGACCGCGTGATGATGGTTTCCGCCCTTTTCTTCTTAAGTATCGTTGTCGCTTTCAATGAGTTGCGCAGAAAATATAGTGACTTGTTTATCTATCTTATTGCTTTGATACTCTCACTAAATATACTGGGAAGTCACATCGCCGAGCGTTACCTGGTTTTTTATCTCCCTTTCATGGCAATGGTGATTGCTATAGCCATGCTGAAAATAAAGCAGAAAGGGCATTCTGTCCTTAAAGTCGTTTACATCCTGATCCTGGCTCTCGATCTGTTTTTTGTGGGCAGGAGCTTTGTCGGAACTTTCAGAGCTAATACCAACGAACCCGCAATTCATAAAGCTGTACTTAGCCATATCCCTGTTTCAAATGACAGAATTTTCGCTCCCTGGAAATTCATTTTCAATGGCATCGGTCAATACAACATCATGGCTTATCATGCTTTAGAGTATTACCAGGATGACCAGCCTAAAAAACTCGGCCAGGAAGAAGCCATTCAATTATTAGCTTCGAAATACCATGTTAAGTACCTCATCCTTGACCATGACCTGACACGGGACGACCAGGAGGAATATCCCTGGTTTCGCGGAGGAATCCACGAAGGAATTACTTCCGTTAAATTGATTTTCAAAGATGATGCCTATGCCGTTTATCAGATGAATACGCTGTCCAGATAAGCTTAAAAAGCACTAAGTTGCATAGAATGATTCCAGATTATTTTCTCATAAGATTGGAAATCATTTCATTACTTAATTACTGTTTTGACGGATATTGCCATCTAGATTATTCCATATATATTTGGAATCCACTAAGCCGAATTAATACTGTTTAGATTTCATGCCGCCTTTACAGATGGAATAGCAGTACCCTACTTAATTTCTTCTTAATCAACAATTTAATTCGTATTCGCCTTGGATACTCTTAATGTTATTATCAATAAATGTGAAGAATTCGCTTTCGATCTTAATTTCTCGAGAGCAAAAGCCTGGAAAGCAGAAGATGATACTCGTGTACTTGTCGGTTTTATGCCTATTTATTTCCCCAGGGAAATCGTTCATGCCGCCAATGGTTTATCCGTTGGGATTTTGGGGGGTGGCGACAAGAAACTGATCATCAAAGGAGATGCCTATTATCAGTCTTACATATGTCACATGCCACGGAGCATGGTAGAATTAGCCCTGGATGGCCATTTCAATGGTTTCGACGGTTTTATCTTCCCTTCTATCTGTGATGTGATCCGGAATCTGTCAGGGATGTTCCATCTGATGGAAAAAGGGAAGTTTGTCAAATACCTGGATTACCCCCAGAATTTCTCTGCTTCGGTGAGTGAAGACTTTTACCAGCATGAGATGAAGTTTGTACTGGATGAGATCTTTAAAATCAACAAGGTCGTGCTTACTCCAGAACGACTAAAGCACTCTATTCAGCTCTTCAACAAAAATCGCCAGCTTCTCACCAGCCTCTATAACATCCGTCAGCAATTCCCCTGGAGGCTCACTGCGGCAGATGTTTACCACATTGTACGTGCAGGTTATGTGATTCCGGTGGAGGAGCATAATGAAATTCTTGAAGCCGTCATCCATCATATCCAGGAAGACAGAGGCATGCAGGTTGATAAGATATCTGTTATGGTGATGGGTGCCTTTTGTGAGCAACCTCCTGTTGGTTTGATCAAGACCATAGAGATGGCCGGTTGTTACATTGTTGAAGACGACTTTCTGCTGGGAGCCCGCTGGATTCAAGGCGATATTGAAACTACCTCTGAAGATCCCATGCATGACCTTTGTATGGCCTATCAAAAACAAAGTACTTTCTCTTCCTCAGTATATGATGTCGACAACCCCAAGGAAGTACGATTGCTGAAACTCATAAAATCCAGAAAAGTTGACGGGATCATCTTCGCAGCACCCAGCTTCTGCGACCCGGCCCTGCTGGATCATCCTATCCTGCAAAAAGCCTGTAATGACCACGGCGTGCGCTTTATCAGCTTCCTTTATAGCGAAAATACAGGGCAATTCAAGGTCATCAAAGAACAGGTCGGGACTTTCTCCGATTCTATCAAGTTGTGGGATGAGCCCCTTGTGATCAATAATCTTTAATCCTTACTTTTTAGTTTAAATTATATGTCAACTGACGTTGCCAAAGAAAAAAGTATGATCATCCAGAAGGAGATGATCGCCAGACTTTCGCTGGACTTAAGTACTGCCAAAGAGACTGGTAAAAAAGTGGTTTACACCTTTGTCCCGGGGAATATCTCTGAATTGATTTTATCCTTTGACATGCTTCCGGTCTATCCTGAGATCAATGCTTTGCAGTCGGGAATGCGCAAGAAGTCGGAAGGATTTATCCGTGGTGCTGAAAAGCATGGACACTCCGAGGACGTATGCACCTATGTAAAGTGTGACGTCGGAATGATGCTTGCCGGGAATATCGGGCCTAACGGGGAGAAAATTCCGCCGCCTGATCTGCTGTTGTTAAGCTATACCGGCTGTTTCACCTTCATGAAATGGTTTGAGACACTCGAAAGGCTTTACCCGGGCGTTCCGGTTGCCTTGTTGCATACGCCTTACCAGGAAGCAGGCAAAATCACGCCAGAGATGACCGCCTACATGGTGAAGCAGTTGAAAGAGGAAGTGATCCCGAAGATGGAAAAGGTTTCCGGCCGAAAATATGATGAAGAAAAGCTGAAATACCACCTTCGGAATTCTTCGAAAGTGGAAGAATCTATCATTAAAATCTTTGACTCAACAAAAAACAGGCCTTCACCCATCGATGCCTATTTTGCAGGTGTTTACTATATCGGCCCGATCAACAACGGTTTCCGGGGTACTGTTGAAGCTGTCGATTACTATGATGAGTTATATAAGGAAATAATGGAACGGGTAAGGCTGGGTCTTGGTCCTATCACGCCTGAAGGAGAAATGGAAGAAGAACGATTCCGCCTGGTGGTGGAAGGGCCTCCGAATTGGACACATTTCAGGGAATTCTGGAAGCTCTTTTATGACATGGGCGCTGTGATCGTGGCCTCTTCCTATACAAAGGTGGGCGGCGTCTACGACATGGGGTTCCGTGTCAATCCCGACGACCCGCTGGTGAGCCTGGCTGAATATTGCATGAACTGCTATACAAACCTCAACCTCCCGCAAAGGGTGGAACTACTGTCAAACTGCATCACGAATTATCATGCAGACGGCTTCCTGGTGAATTCAATTAAAAGCTGCAACTCCTTTTCGGCAGGACAGCTGATGATCATGCAACAATTGGAAAGAAAACTGGAGATCCCCGTAGGATTTATCGAATCTGACCTGGTCGACCCAAGGTATTTTTCCTATTCCAATATCAAAAACCGCCTGGAATCATTTTTCCAGATGCTGGAACAAAGAAAATTAATGGTGAAATAAAACGGAATGAAGAAATATTATTTGGGTATAGATTTAGGATCAACCACTTCCAAGGCTATCATCATTGATGATAACGATAACATCATTGGCAGAGGCATCACCAATACCCGTGCAAATTATACCGTGGCAACGGAGATCGCGCGACTGGAAGCTATATACAATGCCCGATTTTCACTGCTAAAGTCGAAACTGGGTGATGAGATCACCAGCAAACCTGAGTACAAGAGATACATCCAGGACCTGGAATCGGTATTTCAGTATTTGCAGTTCAAGCGTCGTCTCGACAGGCTGAATGTTCAGTTCAATGACATGATAGACCTGAGTTTTCAACAGGAAAAGAAGGAGAAAATCAGGGCACTGATTGCTCAGATTGTGGATACGATCGGACCTTCGATCCGGGAGGAATACATGAACTCAAACCTGGGTGGAAAGAACCAGTTTTTCAGGGACATCGTAAGTGAGAAATTCAACAAAGAGGTCGCTGAAATTGACAAAAACTATTTCGAGCCGCTGATGATGGTGTATGACAAAAGTATCATCTCCGCCGAGAATGAGTTGACAGAATATGACTTCAAGGAGTTGATTTTTCAATCAATGGAGTTATTGAATGACAAGTATGCCGGCCTGGAAGACTCCGCCCCTGGGGAGAGTAATGTGCAATTTGATAGTGAGTTAAACCTTTTAAAGGGGAACTATATTGATATTTATGACTCTCTGAAAGAGCATATCAGTTTTATCGCAACTATGGATATTCATATCGCGAACATGGTTGGGACAGGTTATGGCAGAGCCTTATTACCCTTTCCTGAAAAATCAATCCGATCAGAGATCCTATGCCATGCCTTTGGGGCTCATGCCGTCTTCCCAAATACCAAAACTGTTTTGGATATCGGTGGGCAGGACACTAAGGCAATCCAGGTCGACAGTCATGGCCTGGTGACAAGTTTTCATATGAATGACCGCTGTGCGGCAGGATGCGGGAGATACCTGGGCTATATCGCAGATGAGTTTAACATCTCACTCAACGAACTCGGCCCGCTGGCACTGGAAGCAACGAACGAAGTGAATATTTGTTCCACCTGCACTGTATTTGCTGCAGCAGAGATCCGTGAACTAACGAATGTAGGACAAAAACGGAGTGATATCCTGGCAGGCCTGCACCGGGCGATCGTCATGAGGGCCATGTCGCTGCTGGCACGTTCAGGCGGCGTTCGCAATGAATTCACCTTCACCGGTGGCGTTGCCAGAAACCAGGCTGTCCTGAAATATGTTTCCGAGTTGGTGTACAAAAACTATGGCGACGATATCAAAATCAACATCCATACCGATTCTATTTTTATGGGTGCCCTGGGTGGCGCCATGTTTGCCAGGAGAAGTGCAGTTAATTAAATTTGAATCTCGATTAAAATACTAGTATTCAATGGATCAACAAATATATACGATGGGAGTGGATATTGGGAGCAGCCTGATTAAGGTTGTCCTGATGTCCTATGGCGACAAGCCTGTCATCCTCGACAAAAGAACCGAAAAGATCAGGAAACGAAACCCTGAAGCTGTTGCTGATTTGCTGATCGACCAGGTTTTGGAAGACCATAAACTTCAATTCAGCGACATCGCTTACCTGGCTTCTACCGGCGAAGGGGAGTTGATGGAGCGTAAAAAAGGACATTTTTACAGCATGACCACGCATGCGCGTGGTGGTGTATTTTTATGCCCGGGTTCGTTGACTGTGATTGACATGGGCGCTTTGTTTGTACGAGCAATCAAGATCAATGAAGCAGGGAAGGTACTGGATTATAAGATGACTGGGCAATGTGCCTCGGGTTCAGGGCAATTTGTAGAAAATATCTCCCGATACCTTGGACTTGCTATCGAGGAAGTCGGGGCAACATCCATGAAATCGACAGCCCCTGAAATCCCTTCAGGAATTTGTTCTGTCTTGGCTGAAACAGATGTTATTAATATGGTATCAAGGGGGATTTCGACTCCGGATATCATCAAAGGAATTCATTTGTCGATCGCCAATAAGATCATTCGCTTGCTCACCTCACTCAAGGCAGTTTCCCCTGTCGTGTTAACTGGTGGAATGGCGATGAATGAAGGAATGATACAGGCTGTGCAGGAGCTGATCGATGAGGCCAAACTCGGCTTGGTGATCAAGGCTCATCCCGACTCTATTTTTTCCGGTGCTATCGGGGCTGCGCTCTGGGGTGGGTTCCGCTACCATAAACTCAATGCTATAAAAAATTAATAAGAAGTAATTTTTATTTTAAAGATATGTCAGACAAACTGGACGCCTTATTTAAACCCAAAGCCGTTGCCCTGATCGGAGCTTCTCAGAAAGAGTTATCAATTGGGAATGTGATCATTAAGAACCTGCTCTATTACAAGTTCAATGGTCCTGTATACCCAGTCAATCCAAAAGTTGATGAGATCCGGGGACTCAAAGCATATCCGTCGATTCTGGATGTCCCGGGGGAAGTTGATCTTGTCCATATTGTTATTCCTCCGCCATTTGTCCCTGAAGAAGTTGAAAATTGCGGAAAAAAGGGCGTAAAGGCAATTATCGTCAATACAGCAGGTTTTGCCGAAATGGGTGAAGACGGCAGCGCCTTACAGCGTGATTTCCTGGCCCGGGCAAAGAAATATGGGATTCGGGTTGTCGGTCCTAACTGCCAGGGAATCATCAACAGTGATCCAAATTTTAAAGCCTATTGTAATTTCACCTTTACGTTCCCGGATCCTGGCCACATCTCTATAGTAGCCCAAAGCGGAGGTGTTGGTGCTGTGATTTTGCAAGCCTTTTACGATATGGGCATCGGCGTGGGGATGTATGCCTCAAATGGTAATGGCTCCGATGTATCTATTCCTGAAATCATGCGATACTATGGCAATGACGACAATTGTCGTGTCGTGGTTTTGTATGTAGAGAGTCTTGATGACCCGAATGAGTTCATGGAAGTGGCCCGGGAAGTTTCAAAGAAAAAGCCGATCCTGGCAATCACGGCAGGTCGCACCGACAAGGGTGCTGAAGCCTCTCGTTCTCACATAGGTGGACTTGCAGGCAGCATTTCGATGGAACTTATTTTCCGCAAAACAGGAATTTTGACTTTCCCAAACCAGGAAGACCTTTGTCATGCGGCTGTGGCTTTCTCCTATCAGCCTATCCCAAAAGGAAACAAAGTCGGGATCATCACCAACACCGGCGGTCCTTCTGTTATTGCTATCGATGAGTTGGTGAGCCATGGCATGGAATTACCACCACTTTCTGATGCTGCCGCTGCAACACTGAAAGAAACGATGCTGGAGTCTGCCTCTATTCACAACCCGCTGGATGTGGTGGCTACCGCAGGGTCTGTTCATTTCAAAAGTGCCCTGGAAGTGATGATGAATGAGCCTCAGTTCGACAGCATTTATATCAATTTTGTGACCCCGCCATTTGTGGACTGTGAGAGTGTTGCCCGGGAAATTGCCAGTGCTGCCGGGGAACAAAAGAAACCTATCGTATGTAATTATATGACTGATAAGCAGAAATGGCAGGGCACTTCGGCAATTCTAAAGGCAGGGGAAATTCCTTGTTTCGACTTTGCAGAGACTGCTGCACGGGCTTTGTCCGCATTGGAAAGATACAGCAGGATACGTTCAAGGAAAGAGGGTAAAGTCACTGTGTTCCCGGATGTAAACAGGGATACGGTCAACGAAATAATTCAGAACGCATTAAAACATAAAAAGGAAGTCCTCACAGCAGAAGAAGTCTACAACATCCTCGAGGCTTATAATATTCCCGTCGCCGACTGGAGAATGGCTCACAATGAATCTGAAGCCACCCGCTGTGCTTCAGAGATCGGGTTTCCTGTTGTCATCAAGGTGGACTCTGAGAAATTCATTCACAAGAGTGACGTTGACGGGGTGGCAGTAAACGTTAAAGATGCTGCCGGTATTAGCGAGGTAATAAACAGGATGCAGAAGAATCTCGGGCATGACATTAATTTTTTCATCCAGAAGTTTCTGCCTTCTAACCGGGAACTCATCATTGGAGCCAAAGCAGAAGCGGGCGTCGGGCATATTATCATGTTTGGCCTGGGAGGTATCTTCGTGGAAGTGTTAAAAGATGTGGCTTTTACCATCACGCCTGTTACTGACCATGAAGCCGGGGAGCTGATCCATTCAATTAAAGCTGCTGCAGTATTGCGTGGATTCCGTGGTGAAAAAGGAGTGAATCGTGATGTCCTTGTCGAAGTAATTCAAAGAATCTCTATGCTTGTAACTGATTTTCCAGCGATCAAAGAGCTGGATCTGAATCCACTTTTCGCTTATCAAAATTCGATCTGTGCAGTAGATGCACGGATCATCCTTTAGTTTAATATTATTCCTGTAAATCAATAGAAAAAATGGAAAACTCACCGCTGAAAATCGGGATCATCGGCCTCGGCCCAATTGGTCAAACCCTTGCTGTACATCTAAAAGAAGCGGGTGCTGAACTCGCCATTACTGACCTTGACAGGGATAAGTTAAATCTCATCCGGACACAGGGTATTGAATTGGTTGGGAAAATTGAGAAAAAATCCTTCTTCAAATATGTTTACTATTCTATTGAAGAGATGCTGGAGCATGACTTTGACATCCTCATCTCAGCAGTGAAGGATTATCATGTCGACAGCCTGGTGAGGGTAATCAAACAAAATCTCAAAAAACAAGTCTTTTTGTTGAGCGCCCAGAATGGAATAGACATCCGGAAAAAATACCAGTGTCATTTCCCCGAATCCTCCATAATGCGTATGGTGATTAACTTCGCCGGGAATCTCCAGGCACCCAATGTGGTTGGAATAAACTTCTTTAATGCCCCGAATTATATCGGCTCCATGGACGATTCACAAATTAAGCTTGCCAAAAGACTGGCGGATACTTTTACGGGGGTCAACCTTGAAACGGAACAAGTCAGTTCCTTTGTCATCATTGATAAAATCTGGGAAAAGACAATCCTGAATGCTGCATTAAGTCCCCTTTGTGCTATTTCCCGCCTCACTATGAAAGAAGCAATGGACAATGGCGACACCGCTGAAATTGTGGAACAGATCTTATACGAAGCTGTTGAAGTGGCGAAGGCTGAAGAAATTAAACTACCTGACAATTTTGTAAAACTAGCCATCCGATATCTGAGTGCTGCCGGAAATCACATGCCTTCCCTGGCTGTCGACTTGATCAACAAACGCGATACAGAGATTGATTATATGAATGGCAAGATCGTGGATTATGGCAGGAAACATTATATAAAAACACCCTTGAACCTGATGCTTACCAATCTTGTCAACGCCATTTCCTGCAAAAATGGGGTTGGAAGATGTAAATAGTTAATAGAACCACATTATTTAATTATTATGGACGATAAAATGTATTCCTGGCAAATGACAGCTCTTGATGCTGATTTTCAGCATGTTGTAAGCTCTTTGCCCGAAGTAAGCGGAACAGATGCGCTCGTCAGAATCGCTGGCTGTGGCGTTTGCCATACTGATTTGAGTTTCTGGCATTATGGCGTGAAAACAAAGAAAGAATTGCCCTTGACACTGGGTCATGAGATCAGTGGCAAGGTGATTGCAGGTCCACCGGAATGGCTTGGAAAGAAAGTCATCATCCCTGCTGTATTACCATGTGGCGATTGCGAACTTTGTCATAATGGCCGTAGCAATATGTGTCAGAATCAATTGATGCCAGGCAACGACTTTAATGGTGGATTTGCATCGCATATTAAAGTACCCTCAAAATATTTATGCCTGGTTCCAGAGGCTGTTCTGGACAAATATCCCCTGAAAATGCTTGCCGTTGTTGCTGATGCGATCTCCACCCCTTACCAGGTGATCAAAAAATCAGAACTTGTTGCTGGCGATTTTGCTATCGTCATCGGCGTGGGCGGCGTCGGGATCTATGCCGCACTGATCGCAGGTATCATGGGCGCTAAAGTCCTGGCGATCGACCTCTCTGATGAGAAGCTGGAGATTGCCAAAAACAACGGCATAGCAGCCACACTGAATATCACCGGCATGGATCTTAAAGCCATTAAAGAAAATGTCAGGGGGATCGCCAAAGAACTTGGAGTTTCCCGCTACGGCTGGAAGATCTTTGAGATATCAGGGACCAAAGCCGGGCAGGATCTTGGCTTCAACCTGATCACCTATACCTCCACCTTATCTATCGTCGGGTTTACCATGGAAAAGCCTGAAGTCAGACTCAGTAACCTGATGGCTTTCGATGCCAAGCTGATCGGTACCTGGGGATGCAAACCGGAGCTCTATCCTGAGGTTTTAGAACTTATTGCCAGCGGCAAGCTGAGAATCGATGATTTCATCGAGACCTTCCCGCTGTCTCAGATCAATGACGTTTTTAAAAATACACTGGCCCATAAATATAAAAAACGTTCGGTACTGGTGCCGGATCATGATGATACCGCTTCCTAAAACCATAAATGCATATTGTAGAGACGCAAGATCTTGCATCTCTACGGAAACCACAAAAAATATTTACCACGTAAACCCCATTAACAATGATCGTTTCCCATAACCTAATCGAAACCGATTTTAAAGAAATCCTTTTTGAAAAACGTCCGTGCCTCGACCATGGCGGAAATCCTGTTTCAGGTCTTTTTAATGCCTGGATCATCCTGAACAACCCGCAACAATATAACTCTTACACCACGGAAGCGGTTAAAGAAGTCATCCTGGCCATGCGTGCTGCCTCCAACGACAGGAGCGTCGTGGCTATTGTCTTTACTGCTGTGGGTGATAAAGCTTTTTGTACCGGGGGAAATACCAAGGAATATGCTGAGTATTATGCCTCCAATCCACAGGAATACAAGCAATATATGCGTTTGTTCAACGACATGGTTTCTGCTATCCTGATGAATGACAAACCCGTCGTGAACCGCGTCAATGGTATGCGTATCGGCGGAGGCCAGGAGATCGGGATGGCCTGTGACTTCTCCATCGCTATGGATCTGGCCCGATTCGGACAAGCAGGGCCAAAACATGGCAGTGCGCCGGATGGTGGATCCACCGACTTTCTCCCGCTGTTTGTTGGCATTGAAAATTCTATGTTCTCCTGCACTGTCTGCGATCCCTGGTCGGCCCATGAAGCCTTTCGCTATGGATTGCTCACCGAGATCGTCCCCGCGCTGAAATATAACGGAGAATTCATTCCCAATCCTATGGTCCATGTCGACAAATGGGTGAATTCAACAGGAGACATCATTTATGGGAAAAGTAAAACCGGTGATGATCTTGCAAAAGCCAAAGAGATCCTGAAATCAGCAGAAGTCGACCTGAGCCTGTTAGACCAGGCTACAGAGAAGATCTGCACCAAGCTTATGTACCTGATGCCAAACTGCTTGAGCAAGACGCTGAATTCACTCAGAAAACACAAACTCGAACATTGGGATAAAAACAAAGAAAGTAACCGCGATTGGCTCGCACTCAATATGATGACAGAAGCCAAAGCCGGGTTCAGGGCTTTCAATGACGGGCCCAAAGGACAACGTGAGGTTGATTTTGTCAAGCTCAGGCAGATGCTGGCAGAAGGACATGAATGGAATGACGAGCTAATCCAGGCGATTTCCCCTCAGTTTCAGGTTCAATAATCCATCGAAAGAACACAGTATATGGAAAAAATAAAAGTTGAATATACGCACGACGAATCTGTTGCGCGGATCATCCTGGATGACGGAAAAGGCAATGTCCTCGATGCCATCATGATGAAAGAGCTGATTACCCTCCTGACTTCATACAAAGAGATGAACGGCATCAAGCTGATCACTTTTGAAGGAGCAGGGAATAACTTCTCTTATGGCGCCAGTGTTGAGGAACACACCAAAGACAAAGCAGCAGCCATGCTCGACAGTTTCCACAAACTGTTTTTTACTCTCATCGATTTACACATCCCAACGATGGCTAAAATCTCAGGACAATGCCTGGGAGGAGGATTTGAGTTACCCCTGGCTTGTAACTTCATCTTTGCCGACAAAACTGCAAAAGTAGGTCAGCCTGAGATCATGCTTGGCGTATTTGCACCACCGGCTTCCGTGATGCTCCCGCTAAAGATTGGAAATGCCCGGGCAGAAGAACTGTTGATTACAGGCAGAATCATCGGGGCTGAAGAAGGTAAAGCCATCGGGCTGATTAATGACGTTTTTGAAGATAAAGCGGAGATGATGTCAGCACTTGACAGCTGGATTCAGAAAAACATCTGCAGCAAAAGCGCGTCATCACTGAAATATGCTGTCAGGGCTGCACGTTCCTCATTCGATTTCTTCATGCAAAGAAACCTGCCCCTGTATGCCGATATGTTTATCAAAGAGCTGATGGAGACAAATGATGCAAATGAAGGAATCAACTCCTTTATGGAAAAGAGAAAACCTGTCTGGAAAAACTGCTAAATGAATGTTATTTTAACTATTTTAGAATAAACACGGATGACAATGGAAAATCCTAATATGCAGCGTAAGCCCGATATCGTGCGGCTGGAGTCTGTTAGTGCTTTGCGCAAAACCATGGATGATTATTTCATGCGTCTGAAAGATGCCGCTGAAAACGGCACCAGCAAGATTGCCTGGTGCACCAGCGTTGGCCCCGCAGAGTTGTTATATTCCATGGGATTTGAGGTTTATTTCCCTGAAAACCATGGCGCCATGCTGGGAACTACCAAAATTGCAGACAAATACATCCCGTCTGCGGTGGTAAAAGGCTATTCACCTGATATCTGCTCTTACCTTACTACAGATATCGGCGCCTTTTTGCAGAATGAAACTCCCTTACAAAAGATGGGATTCAAGAGTGTTCCCAAACCTGATATCCTGGTTTATAACACCAACCAATGTCGCGAGGTAGCCGATTGGTTCGGATTTTATGCCAATCATTTCAATGTACCTATGATTGGCGTGACTACGCCTTTAAACATCAATGAACTTTCACCTGCAATCATCGAGAGTGTCAGCAAACAAATCATGGATCTCGTTCCTGAAATTGAGAAAGTGTCAACGCAAAAGTTTGACATGGAGAAATTCAAGGAAAGAGTCGGGCTTTCACATGATGGTTGCGTGCTTTGGCGGAAAGTGCTGGAAACGGCCAGGCACAGGCCTTCCCCGATAAACTTCTTCGATTCGGCAATCCACATGGGGCCTATTGTCGTGATGCGCGGCACCCAATATGCCATTGATTATTATAAAATTCTCCTGGCGGAATTAGAAGAAAGAGTAAAAAATAATACCGGAGCCGTTCCCGTCGAAAAGTTACGGATCTACTGGGATGGGATGCCATTGTGGTATAAACTGAGCAGCATGTCCAAACTCTTCGCAAAACACAACACCTGTATCGTCGCGTCCACCTATTGTAACAGCTGGATCTTTGATGATCTTGACCCCGCCGAACCTTTCATTTCTTCGGCCCTGGCATATAGCAAGCTATTTATTGTCAGGTCTGATGAAGTAAAAGAACGCGTGCTGGAGGACCTGCTGAACGATTTCTCTATCGATGGAATCATTTATCATGAATCCAAGACCTGTGCCCGGAACTCTAACAACCGTTATGGTTTGCAAAACCGCTTGTTTGAAAAGACTGGTATCCCCTTTTTAGAAATCAATGGAGACCTCTGCGATCCCAGGTGTTTTAGTGAAGAGCAAAGCATTATTGCCATCGAGACATTTATCGATCAGCTGGAGGCACAGCAAGTATCGGCAAGATAGTTAACGTAAATTGGATATAAAGTAGTATAAAAGAAATGTTCAGGCTTGGTTTAGATCTTGGTTCTTCTTACACAAAAGGCGTCATTGTTGATGATCAGAATGTGATGGTCGACCGCTTTTGTGTGAAAACGGGTTATAGCTTTGACAATGCTGCAAAAAAAATCATAGACAAATTTTCAGCAGATTACGAGCTCCAGACTCCATTTTATACCTGCGGATACGGCCGGGAACAACTTGAAATCCCTTTCGTTTCCAACTCAGAGATCATCGCACTCTCAAGAGGCGTTTATGAGATTTATCAGCGGAAGTGTTCTATTATTGATATCGGGGGACAGGACACTAAATATATCAAAATCAATGAGCTTGGCCAGGTTGACAAGTTCAAGATGAACCGAAAATGTGCTGCAGGAACCGGATCTTTCCTTGAAGAAATTGCGTTTCGCCTGGATATTTCTCCTCAGGAATTCAATGCTTTTGCTGAAAAGGCAACTGATGAGGTAAAAATCAACAGTTTTTGCACCGTATTTGCCGTTTCTGAGATTATCGGCATGATCAAAAATGGCACCTCCTTGTCGAACATCATCATCGGGATTTATAATTCAATCGTCACCCGATGTATTGAGCTTTCACCCGTGGAAGATTACCTGGTGATCACAGGCGGTTTACCTGACACCCATCCTATGATCGTCAAACTCTTTCATAAAGTATTTACAAACTCTGACAGCCCGGAACATTCACAGTTCCTGGCAGCGTATGGATGTGTACTTTTGAATAAAGAAAAATAAAAAAAGGTTTTTAATTTATAACGTGAATTCGAAGATGAGTAACAATCTTAAAGAAGTAGTCATTGTTAGTGCGGCCAGAACCCCAATCGGGAAGCATGGCGGATATTATAATCATTTGCCAGCAGAGGACCTGGCTGTTCTGGCTGTGAAAGAAGCCATTCTCCGTTCCGGGATCGACCTGGCAAAGACAAAAATCGACCAGGTGATCGCAGGCATGATCTATATTGATTCACAAAGTCAGCAAATTTATTTACCCAGGAATGTCGCCGTCAGGGTTGCCGATTTGTTACATGACACTGACAACCTACGTCGGGCACCCGGCAAAACCACGCTCCGAATCTGCGGCACCGGCTTCCAGGTGATGGCTGATGCCTTCGATCTCCTCACCGCCGACAATGACAACAAAGCAAATTGTATCATCAGTTTTGCCACGGAGAATATGTCGCAGACCAACCTCATCCACCAGGGCAGGCGCAAGCCTGACAGCGTATGGGAGTTTGAGGACGCACCCATGAAAGACTACCTGATGGAAGGCTTTAACCACAATCTATTCAAGACGCTCATGCCCAAGACCGCCGAGGTGTATGGAAAACAATGCGGCATCAGTCGTAAGGATTGTGATGACTTTTCCTTCCTCAGTCACAAACGTGCGATTGAAGCACAAAAGAACCAATGGAACCGCTTCAGGGATTCTGATCAGCATAACTACCTGAAGGGGATCTTTACGGTGGATACAGTGGATCTGAAAGGTAATTCATTGTGTGTCTGGCGTGATGAAGGCGTAAAATATGACATTGACCGCGAAGAACTGGGCAGCCTCAGGCCGCTTTTGAAACCTGATGGACTCGTCACGCCAGGAACAGCAAGTCAGATCAGCGATGGCGCTGCGGCAGCAGTGCTGATGGACAGGGCTTATGCCGACAAAAACAATATCCCTTACCTGGCTGTCATCAAGGGCTATCAGTTCTCGACCGTGGATCCTGAAATCATGGGACAAGGTCCTGTGCCCGCCATTCGTGAGCTCTTGGCAAAATTGAATATGAAACAGTCGGATGTCGATCTGTTCGAAATCAACGAAGCCTTTGCTGCGCAATATCTTGGCGTTGAAAAAGAACTCGGCCTTCCCCGTGAAAAAACCAATGTCAACGGAGGCGCGGTTGCCATGGGACATAATATTGCAGCGACAGGATTGCGCGTTACGACAGACCTTGTGTATGAGCTGAAACGAAGAAACCTCAAGACAGGGATCGCCTCGGCATGCATTGGCGGAGGCCAGGGCGGGGCAGTATGCGTTGAAATAATATAGATTAGATATTTATAGAAATAATATAGAAATAATATGGGAACTTGTTTTTCATTTGGAAATAAATCATTACAAAAAGAGTCAGCCCGTCTGAATAAGGTGAAAAGGGTGGCCCTCATCGGGACCGGGACGATGGGTATCGGGATCGCCATTGATTTGCTGAACAAAACAGCTTATGAGATCATCTGTATCGATATCTCTGATCAAGCTCTGGAGCGCGCAAAAAACGAAATAGGTGACTACTTTTCAAAAATGCTGCAAGGTGGCAGGATCATCGAAGAACAGCTTGCTGCTTACCTCGGAAGGCTTAGCTATACGAAAGACTATGCTGCGCTGGCAGCGGCAGAGATCATCTGGGAAGTAGCAACAGAGCGGCTGGATGTGAAAGAAATCATCTTTAAGAATATAGAGAAATATGTTGACCAGTCAAAGCTGATTTTTGTATTTTCCAATACTTCTTCACACACGACAGAAGAGCTCGCCATTCTTTTCAGCGATGGTTATTTACGGGATAAATTTCTCACCGGGCACGGATATTTTCCTTTTCATGCCAACCGCTTATTCGACGTAATGAAAGGGAAATATGCCACGGAAGAGAGTTTCATTGCTGCCGTTGCCTTTGCCGAGCAGATCCTGGAGAAAAAGGTAATTGCCCTGCGCAATGACCATCACGGCTATGTGGCAGACCCGCTCTTCGAAGGAATGGGCGCTATTATCAGCTGGGATGTCAAATGTGGGCAGGACCTGGTGGAATTGCCACAGGTTTTTGCTTTACTCACGGCAAATCCTTTCGAAGTTCTTGACCGCACCGGGCATATGCCCTATACCGAATGTGCCCGTCATATGGGTAAGGCTCTCCCGGCTGATGACCGTCTCAGAATTGTTTATAACCAGGAAAATCGTCATTACCCACAGTGGATTGAAGACCTGGAGAAATCGGGAAAGATCGGAGTCAACAGTAAAGAGAAAGAAGGCTTTTTTAAATGGACAGGACCGGCGAATCGAGAGAAGGCAACACAGGTATATGACCCGGCCAAAAAAACCTATGTTGACATTCTTGAAATCAACAGCAGGGATTACTGGTCATTGGCCGAAGCTGCTGCCATGGATCACAGGACTTCAGCCATAAAGAGCATTGATGGCCTGATTAAAATCGCAGAGTCAGAAGATAAAGGAGGGCTGTCGTTCCGCAGGTACGTGATTCCAATTATGTTATATGCACTTGACCTCATCCAGGACAATCATTGCACAGTAGCAGATGTGAACACCTCTTCTAAAGTTGGACTGCGGTTTAAACATGGACTGATCGAGATCATTGATGGCTTTCTGAATCATTTTGGCATCGACGGTTTTGTTGCTTTGGTTAAAAAGGCTGCTTCTGAGAATTCTGACCGTAGTGGCTTGTTCGACATTGATGGAAAGACAGGTCCACGAACAGGCAAGCCAAGTTTGTTATTTGACATGAAGAAAAAGGGCTGGGCCAATTTGCTGGGATATGGGAGGATTTATCATACCGCTGTGAGTCAACGAAATGTCACCACAGGAGAACTAGATCCCTATTACAGCGATCTGCGCTATGTTTACCCGACAAAGAAAGACCGGGTGGCTTCGATCATTTTCGACAATCCCTTACGCGGCAATGTCTGGAATAAAAATACCCTCGACCAGCTCGATCATGCGATTGGCGTTTCGATGGATTTATATGAAAAAGGACAACTCGGAGCTCTCTTCTTCACAGCTTCAGGGACCGGAATGCGGATGTTAGGCGCTGATGCCCGCCAATTCAACAAAGGCTGGTTCGATGCTAAAAAAGGATACCAGTTTTTGGGAGAAGAAGATGCTTCCTGGTTTACGAAAGCTGGCATGAAACTTTTCCGCTTCATCCAGGAAATGCCTGTTTGGACCGTTGGGGTCTTCGGGGAAAAATGGGGTGGCGGTGCTGAGTTCACCTATTTCCTGAATCAACGGTTTGACGTAGTTCTCAAAGGTGTTGAATTCGATTCGCTGTCGAGGAAAAATGTCTATCGTATCAAGAAAAACTACAACCAACCCGAGATAGAATACGCCATATTGGGCGGTTTTGGTGCGGTTCAGGAATTGGTACGACTGGGATTCGGGGATTCTCTCATCGATGAACTCTTCACCCAGGGTCTTACTGCAGAACGTGCCTATACTTTGGGCTTGTCAAATGGCATCGCCGAAGACGAATATGAGCTTCTGGAACGAGCTTTCGAAGTAGCCAGGCTAAAGCAGAAATATGCAGTTCCTTATGCCATGGCATTATATAACCAACAGAAAAAGAATGCTTTCCTCGAAGGCTGCAACGATGAGCGGCTGACGAAAGAGTGCGGGGAAACCTTCAACCCGGAAAAAAATCCTTACATTTCGACTGGTTTGTTGCGGCTTCTGAATATGGGAGGCCACAACCCTGCCCTGGATCTCAGCGTGAGGGGAAATTTACCGGGTTGGGAAAATAACTATCTTCATCTTTACAAAGATTAATATAAACACAAGCTTTTAACGCGAATGGCAACAAACAAATATAACGCACCCGATTATTACCAGGTCGATGAACTCTATAGTGACGAACACAAGCTGATCCGGGGCTCTGTGCGCGACTGGGTGAACCGTGTGGTCATGCCCGAAATCGACGAATACAACCAAAATCACCAGTTCCCGGTTCACGTGGTGAAAGAAATTGGGGCTCTCGGAGGCTTTGGACCTTACATTCCGGAACGCTACGGCGGTGCCGGCCTCGACCAGATCTCCTATGGCCTCATCATGCAGGAGCTCGAAAGAGGCGACTCCAGCATCCGTTCCCTGGCCTCGGTACAATCTTCACTGGTGATGTATCCGATCTATAAGTTTGGCACAGAAGCCCAACGCATGAAGTACCTGCCAAAATTGGCCAGCGGTGAGATGATCGGGGCCTTCGGCCTGACAGAGCCAAACCATGGCTCAGACCCCGGCAGTATGCTGACGCGGATCACTGATGCAGGTGATCACTACCTGCTGAACGGCGCCAAGATGTGGATCACCAATGCCCCATTATGCGATGTTGCCGTAGTTTGGGCAAAAGATGAGAGCGGGACCGTCCGTGGCATAGTTGTAGAGCGTGGCATGGAAGGATTCACCACCCCTGAGACTCATAAGAAATGGTCTTTACGTTCATCTTCCACCGGAGAGCTCGTTTTTGACAATGTCAAAGTCCCAAAAGAAAATCTATTCCCTGATATTAAAGGTTTGAAAGGACCGCTCACCTGCCTGAGCTCTGCACGTTATGGCATTGCCTGGGGGGTCATTGGCGCCGCGATGGATTGTTATGACACTGCACTTCAATATTCCAAGGAAAGAATACAATTCGGCAGACCTATTGCAGGGTTTCAACTTACCCAAAAGAAACTGGCAGAGATGCTGACAGAAATCACCAAAGCACAACTTCTTACCTGGCGCCTTGGGGTTTTAAGAAATGACGACAGGGCTACGCCGGCACAGATCTCCATGGCCAAACGTAATAATGTCGCAATGGCATTGAATATTGCACGTGAATCACGGCAGATCTTAGGCGCAATGGGTATTTCAGGCGATTTTCCCATGATGCGTCATATGATGAACCTCGAATCTGTGATCACCTATGAAGGAACACACGACATTCACCTGCTGATCACCGGGGCAGATATCACCGGCGAAAGTGCATTTTCATGATCCCCATGATCCCGCCTAAAATTGGTGCCGTGATTCTCGCAGCCGGCCGTTCATCAAGGATGCAAGCATTGAAGGCACTTCTGCCTTTCAATGATGAGATAACATTTCTCAATAAACTCCTCATGACTTACCTAAGCTGGGGTTGTGATGAAGTTGTTGTTGTATTGAATGAAGCGCTTGAAAAGGAATATGTTTGTCCGGAAGAATTAAAAAAGCATGTGACATTCGTTAAGAATGAACACCTGGAATTTGAACGCTTTTACTCTGTGAAGCTTGGATTTCAGCATATTCTCACCGCTGACTTTTGCTTTCTGCAAAATGTAGACAATCCATTTATTGATGAGGAAATCCTGAATGAAATCTACCTGAAACGCAGTGAAGAGGAATGGATTTCTCCCCGCAATAATGGCAAGGGAGGTCATCCTGTTCTCCTCCCAAAAATGATGATACTACAACTAAGCAAATTTCCTGTAAACGATGCAAATTTGAAATCGGTATTGGAAGGATGGCCCTGTAAAAAGGTCGAACTGAATCGCACTGACATCCTTATCAATATCAACGACCCTCAGGATTTTGAGGAAAACAAATCTCACAAGGCTGAATGATGGACCGCCTTTACAACATTATTGCCGAGATCATCCGGACCTCACAAAAGGCTGCTTTATGCACTATTGTCGACACCAAAGGCTCCACCCCTTTAAAGGCCGGGGCTAAGATGATTGTTTGGGAAAACGGGAAGATCTTTGGAAGTATTGGTGGTGGAAAGCTCGAACAAAAGACTATTGAAGAAGCGATTGAAGTGATCAGGACAAAAACGCCTCAGTTCTATAAACATGAATTGCTCACACAGTTGCAGATGTGTTGCGGAGGCAGGGTCGAAATCTTTATTGAACCCCTTATGGCAAAGAAAAAATTATTCATTTTTGGCGGTGGCCATGTGGGTAAAGCAATGGTGAAACATCTTGCTGACCTGGATTTTGAGCTTTTCCTGGTAGATTCTCGGGCAGAGATCTTTGAAGGCATTCCGGAAACCAGCTTTCAAAAGATTTGCGGAGAATATGAAGAAGTGCTTCCTTCCCTGGCATTCGATGCGGATTCTTATATTATAATTGCTACCCACGATCATGCCCACGACAGGCAAATCCTGGCATATTGTATCCACAAACCGCATACTTATCTCGGGATGATTGGCAGTTCTAATAAGATTGCGAAAACCAGGGAAATGTTCTTATCAGCAGAAACAGCAACAGAGGAAGAATTAAACCAGGTGGATATGCCCATTGGCCTTGAAATTCACGCTGAATCAGCCGATGAAATCGCCATCAGCATTATCGCTAAATTGATTAAAGAAAAAAATACCACCACAATAGGCAAATAAAACACATTGATTGATTCTTTTGTGACCTATGTGTCTATAGTGGTTAAAAAATTTTATTGAACCCGGAATGCAACAAATAGTATTAAATATTAATGGTCGCCCATATGATCTTCTCGTAGACGAGCATGAAATGCTGTCTCATGTCATTCGCGAAAAAGCTGGATTGACAGGTACAAAAGTAGGTTGCGAACAGGGTAGTTGCGGGGCTTGTACTGTACTGGTAAACGACAAGGCTACGCTCAGTTGTATCACGCCTGCCGTACGTTGCGACAAGGCAGAAATCACCACCATCGAAGCCCTGGCAAAAGAAGGGAAACTCCATAAGTTACAAGAGAAATTCGTAGAAAAAGGAGCCATTCAATGCGGGTTTTGTACCCCGGGAATGGTCATGACTGCCCTGAGCCTCGCCCCCACCCTCAACCTGGAACATGGGTCAGGAGTCCTGATGCAGCAAATAAAAGAAGGCCTTTCGGGAAACCTCTGCCGCTGCACTGGTTATAAAAAAGTGATTGACGCTGTGGCTGAATATGCACTTGATATACAAAGCCTTCCTAAAAATGAGACCGGAGCCGTAGGCACACCCCGACCCTATATTGAGGCTGAGAAGAAAGTAAGAGGCACTGCCGAATATGCTGATGATATCGTCACGAAAAATGCCCTTCATTGCAAATTCCTGCGCAGCATCCATGCTCATGCCAGAATTGAAGAAATTGACATCCGGGAAGCCCTGAAGCTGCCGGGGGTACATTATGTGGCAACAGGCGTGGAAATCCCTGAGAAATTTGGCGTTCTTCCTATTTCGCAGGATGAGACAGCCATGGCCGTAGGCAAGGTTCGCTATATCGGCGAAATCGTAGCAGCAGTCGCTGCTGACACAGAAGATATTGCTGATGCTGCCTGTAAGCTTATCAAGGTAACATATACCCCGATCAAGGAATTCCTGAATCTGGATGATTCACTGAATGATGTGGGGGAACATGAGAAGATCCATGACTATGGCAAGTTCAACAACAACATTCATAAAAAAGCCGAATTGCGTTTTGGCGACCAGCAACAAGGCCTGAAAGAGGCTGACATCACCTCGAAAATGTCTTTTGAGTTTGAGGGCGTAAACCACGGATTTACTGAGCCACATGCTGCCACCGCCTGGTGGGATGAGAACGGACTGACAATCATTACGGCAACCCAGGTCCCACATTACCTGCATCGGGCACTTGCGAAGGTGATGGAGGTCCCGCTAAGCCGGGTTCGTGTTATAAAACCATACCTGGGTGGCGGGTTCGGCGGGAAAAGTGATCCCTTTCCTCATGAAATTATTGTCTCACATATCTCCCGTAAACTGGGAAGACCCGTTAAGGTCAGACTGACACGTGAGGAGGTATTTCTCACGAATCATGGCCGTCATCCATCCCGGATGACTGTCGAAATGGGTTTCTCCCGCGATGGAATCATCAAGGTGCTGGATGCCGATATTGCCATTGATGGCGGGGCATACGGCAGTTTTGGCGTGGTAACTTCTTATTACAACGGTGTCTTGCTCCAGGCACCTTATAAGCTTGATAATTTTGGATTCAGGACCTATCGTGCCTATACCAACAAACCGCAGTGCGGTGCGATGCGTGGCCATGGGGCTGTAAATTCCCGTTTTGCCGTGGAAAGCATGATCGATGACTTTGCCCATAAAATACAGATGGATCCTTGTGCGTTGCGGATGAAGAATTTCCTGGATTCCAACACCCTCACCGTTGGTCAGTACCGCATCACCTCCAATGGAAGCCGTGAATCCCTGCAAAAGGTGATGGAACAATCACAGTGGAGCGAGCGATTCGGAAAAATGCATAACGGCAAGGGACTGGGCGTGGCCTGTGGCTTCTTTATCAGTGGCAGCGCACTGCCTATCATCTGGAATGAGTTACCACAGTCGGTAGTTCACCTCAAACTCGACTTTGACGGCAGAATCCTGGTCACTTCAGGCTCCAGCGACATCGGGCAGGGCAGCGATACCATGCTTGCTATCGTCGTTTCTGAAGTCCTCGGCATTGGGATGGATAAAATATTTGTACTGGCTGCAGATACTTTACTCACACCTGTCGACTTTGGGAGTTACTCCAGCCGCGTGACCTTCATGGCAGGCAATGCGGCAAAAGATGCTGCGGAGAACCTCAGGAAAGAGATTATTGAAGCGCTTCTGAAAAAACAAGACGTAAATCCTGAAGAGTTAAATTTCCAGCAAAACAGGGTTTTCACCAACGACAAGTCATTGGATCTTTCCTGGATGGAAGTCGTTGACATCTTAACGGCAAAACGAGGAGCAGTCAATGTGAGCGGAAAGTATATCTCCCCGAAACTCGGCGGAGATTTCAAAGGTGCCGGTGCGGGATTAAGTCCTTCTTATTCCTTCGGAGCGGTGGTTGCAGAAGTCGATGTTGATTCAGAAACCGGCTATGTGAAAGTGCTGAATGTCTGGGGTGCCCATGACTGTGGAAAAGCCTTAAATCCGCTGGCTGTCGAAGGACAGCTGGAAGGCTCGTGGCATATGGGAACCGGACAAGCAATAAGCGAACAGATGACTTATTACAAAGGCTTGTTGTTCAACAACAACTTTTTGGAGTATAAAATCCCGACCACCCTGGATACCCCGGATATCCATGCCAACATCATCGAAACAATCGACCCGGAAGGTCCTTTCGGGGCGAAGGAGGCAGGCGAAGGGGCAATTCATCCTGTGATACCAGCTATCGCCAATGCAGTATTTAATGCAGTTGGCGTGCGAATCACCAAATTACCGATCACTGCGGAAGACATCCTGGCCGGAATAAAAAAGAATAAGACAGCCGAAAATAGTTTAGGAAAATGATCTCAGCAAAAACATATAGTAAAGCAATTTCCATTGAACATGCGATTTCACTGGCTAAAGAAAATGAGGGCAAGTCCAGGTTTCTGGCCGGAGGTACAGATGTCATCGTGAATAAGTACCAGGGGAATGACGATTCGGATGTATTGATTGATATTTCAGGAATTGCTGCCCTGAAAGAAATTACGGTAAGCGAGACTTTCCTGAGTATCGGCTCGCTGGTTTGCCTGGAAGATCTTCAATTTCATTCGAAAATAACCGAGCTTTTCCCGCTTTTGTCAGAAGCTGCCCATTCCGTAGCCTCTCCAACAATTCGTAAAACAGCAACATTAGGAGGGAACCTTTTGTGCGAAAACCGTTGTTCATTCTACAATCAAAGTGAATGGTGGCGGGAAGCCGCTGGCTATTGCCTGAAATGCAATGGGAATACTTGCCTGGCAACAGGAGGAACAAAAAATTGTTTGTCAAAATTTGTCTCTGATACTGCTGTTGCTTTAATCAGTCTTTTTGCAAATATTGAAGTCATGGATTCCCGGGGAAAAACGATTATTCCACTTGAAAATATCTATTCCGGTGATGGAGTCAATCCCAGGCTGTTAAGCCAGGACTCTTTGATTGTTGCGATTCATCTTCCCTTGAATGAATCTATTAGGGCTGTATATAAAAAACTCAGGAAGCGCGAAACCCTTGATTTTACTTCGCTCACAACATCGGTTTCGATCGATGATACAGGAAAAATAAGGATTGTGCTGGGAGGCGTTCATACAAAACCCGTCATTGTTGATGGTTTCATGGGTGATGATTTGGAATCTCTCACCAGCCAGGCAATCTCCAACACCAGGCTTGTAGATAATGACACCTATTCTAAGTCCTATCGAAAAGAAATGATTCCCGTTTTCCTGAAACGAAGTTTTAAACAGCTTGGGCTGATTTGATTTTTACCGCAAGGATCACAAAGGGGAAACAGCACAAAGGACACAAGTATAAATATAAAACTAAACATATAACCATATAATAAATAACCATTGTGTCCCTTGTGAAATTAGCCTGGTGACCTTTGTGTTGAAAAAAAACAATATGAATCTCAACAACAAAAATGCAATCGTAACCGGTGGCAATATCGGCATAGGCGCTGCCATCGCCCTGAAACTCGCAGAATGGGGTGCCAATGTTGCCCTCGTCGCCCGTGCTCATCGCGAAGAAGCTGAAGCTGTAGTCAAAGAGATAGAAGCCATGGGCCGCAAAGCCATCATTATCCAGGCTGATATTTCTGATTTTACGGCAGCCGGAGAAACTGTGAAAACCGTCATTGAGACTTTTGGCAGCCTCGACATCCTGGTCAACAATGCCGGAATCAACTGGGACGGCGTTATCTGGAAGATGACAGAGGAGCAATGGGATAAAGTCATGAATGTAAATCTCAAAGGATATTTCAATTACATCCGGGCCGTATCGCCTGTCTTTCGGGATCAGCAATTTGGGAAGATCATCAACATCACTTCTATCAATGGATTGAGAGGAAAATTCGGACAGGCCAACTATGCAGCCTCAAAAGCCGGCATCATCGGCCTCACAAAGACCGTGGCTAAAGAACTTGGCAAATACAACATCAATGTAAATGCTGTGGCACCCGGACTTATCGAGACCGACATGATGAAGAATGCTGATGCCAGTGTCAGGGAAGCAGCCCTGGAAGATATCGTTTTAAAAAGAATTGGTCAGCCGGAAGACATCGCCAACCTTGTTGCATTCCTTGCCTCAGACCTGGCAAAACACATCACAGGCGAAGTCATCAAAGTAGATGGGGGCCAATATATTTAAACTTTAACAATCTAATAAAGAACTCATATGAACTTGAATGATATTGTAATTATCTCCGCCTGCCGCACTGCCATGGGGAAATTTGGCGGTACTCTGAAAAATATCCCTTCCTGGGACCTTGGTGCCATCGCCGTTCGTGAAGCCCTGCTACGTGCAAATCTCACAGGGGAACAAGTCGATGATGTGATCCTGGGCAGCTGCCGCCAGGCGGGCAATGGACCTAACCCTGCACGTACAGCAGCAGTAAGAGGCGGCGTTTCCCCTTCACGTCCTGCCATCACCCTCAACATGGCGTGTCCGTCAGGGATGCGTTCCGTAGCACTCGCTGCCCAAGGCATAATGTCGGGTGATGTAGAAGTTGTGGTCACAGGAGGATTCGACAGCATGAGTTCAATTCCTTACCTGCTCAAAGGTGCCCGATGGGATGGTTTCAAAATGGGCAATAAAACCCTGGAAGATGGCTGGAGCGACAGCATCGATCCGCTGATTGGCCAGGGGATGGGCGAAACTGCCGAAAATCTATTTGACAAATATAAAATCTCCCGTGAGGCACAGGATGCCTTTGCCGTGGAAAGTCACCTCAAAGCCGCTGCAGCCCAGAAAAACGGCTGCTTCGATGCTGAGATAGTTTCCATTGAGATCCCGGCAGCAGGAAAGACGCCGGCTTTTTCCTTCGACAAAGACGAGACTATCCGTTATGATATCAACCAGGAGAAAATGGCCGCCATTAAGCCCGCATTCAGAAAGGAAGGTACGGTAACTGCTGGAAATTCGTGTGGCCTGAGCGACGGAGCCACTGCCATGATTGTCACACACCGGAAGAAAGCACTGGAGTTAGGGATCAAACCCCTTTTCTCCATTCAATCCTATGCCCAAATTGCCGTGGAACCTTCCACCATGGGCGAAGGGCCTGCTTTTGCTATTCCCGAAGCATTAAAAAGGGCCAAACTAAGCCTGGCTGACATGGATCTCATTGAGGTCAATGAAGCTTTTGCTGTGCAAGTACTGTCAAATGAAGCAGTACTGAAATGGGACCGATCCAAACTAAATGTAAACGGTGGTGCCATTGCTCTTGGTCATCCCACCGGCATCAGCGGTGCCCGCATCATGGTAACAGGCTATTATGCGCTGAAACGCCTGGATAAGGAATTTTTGGTGGCAAGCATCTGTGGCGGTGGTGGTGTGAGCACGGCGATTGTGATTAAACGGGAAAGCTGAGAATAAATTTCATGCGAAAATCGGCTGATAGGCAGATTCGAGGATGCAAAAATTATCTTTTACCGGGAAGCATATCCCACCGCCGCCACACTGACGCTGACTCCCGGGATCTGAATCAGGGCCTGGATACAAGCTTCCATGGTACTGCCGGTTGTCAGGACATCATCCACCAGCAGCAGGTTTTTACCAGTAATGGCGGAGGCATCTTTGATATGGATAATATCCTCCACATTTTTCCAGCGATCATAGCGGCTTTTTCGTGTCTGTGTTTCGGTGGCTCTCGACCTTATCATAATGCCTGTAAGTAAAGGAATGCCGAGTACTTCGGAGAGTCCTTCTGCGATAAGCTCTCCCTGGTTATAGCCACGTTTTTTGAGTCGTGTGGGATGCAGCGGAACGGCAACAATCGCCTCTGCCGCTGGAAAGACTGACTGGGCGCGGAGTTCTTCAGCAAAGATCTTCCCCAGGAAAGGACCGAGTTCCTTTTCGCCTTTATACTTCAGTGCATGGATGAGGCGCTGTACCCTATTACCTTTGGCATAATAGAGAAATGCGGTAGCATGTACCAGGGGGACTTTCCCCCAAAAAGCCCTCACAACCGGGTTATCCGCTTCAAGGTGAAATCGGGTACGGGGCAGGTGAAAGAGACAAGGTTCGCAAACCAGGTTCTCATGAGTCAGGAGGTTTTTCCCACAAGCCAGGCAGGTACGGGGGAAAAACAAAGACATCAGGTCATTAAGAAAAGAGAATTTCATCACAGTGCTTTTACTATATCTTTGTACGGAAAAATGCCCCTTCACTGGAAAGAAAAAAGCGAAAAAATCATGAAAAATAACATCCTGCTTAGCGTCAGTGACTTAGCCGTGGAGTTTCGCAATGAAACCGGATGGCATGAGGCTATTCATGGCGTGAGCTTTAGCCTGGAAAGGGGAAAGACATTGGGAATCGTAGGGGAAAGCGGAAGTGGAAAATCTGTCTCTGCCTTATCAGTGCTGCGTTTGCTTCCAGACGGGATCTCCAGGATCAGTGAAGGAAAGATCGTTTTCTGTCCTTCTCCAGTCGAAACCTATGATATTCTCAGTTTGCCTGAGAAGGAGATGCGGAAACTCAGGGGTAAAGCCATTTCTATGATCTTCCAGGAACCGATGACTTCGCTAAATCCTGTGATGCGTTGCGGAAAGCAAGTGGCTGAGGTGCTCCGCCTGCACGAAGGACTCAATGCCAGCGATGCAAAAAAAAGGACACTGGCATTATTTGAAGAAGTAAAACTACCCAGGGCAGAAGAGATGTATCAATCTTACCCGCATCAGATTTCAGGAGGGCAAAAACAAAGGGTGATGATTGCCATGGCTATGGCTTGTAAACCTGCATTGCTTATCGCTGACGAACCCACCACCGCGCTGGACGTCACTGTTCAGAAAACCATCCTGGAGCTTTTAAAAGATCTGCAGGAAAGACATGGCATCAGCATCTTGTTTATCTCCCATGACCTTGCTGTTGTTGCCCAGCTTGCGCATCATGTGGCTGTCATGCATAATGGAGAAGTCGTGGAATATGGTCCGGCAGAGAAGATTTTTACAAATCCATCTCATCCCTATACCCTCGGGTTGATGGCCTGTCGCCCACCCCACGGCTTAAGGCTCAAACGACTGCCTACTGTCGCAGAGTTTCTTGACAATCCTGAGAAAAACACGAAAATTCAGGATGACTCACTCCGTATTTCCAGAGAAGAGCGGAAAGAACATCTTGATTCATTATTTGGACAGGAGCCTGTGATGAAGGTAAATCAACTGAACACCTGGTTTACCCGTAAAAAAGAAGGATATTTCAAGCCGGCTGACTTTCTGAAAGCGGTCGACGAAGTAAGTTTTGAGATTTTCCCTGGAGAAACATTAGGCCTGGTAGGTGAATCCGGTTGCGGAAAAACCAGTCTTGGCAGAACCATGTTGGGTCTGATCCAGGCCAGGGATGGCCAGGTAATCTATAAAGGAAGGGATCTCATGGCTCTGAAGGAGCGACAGATGCGCTTGATGCGGAAAGACTTGCAGATAATCTTCCAGGATCCTTATTCTTCACTGAATCCCAGACGAACCGTGGGTGACAGCATTATGGAGCCGATGACAGTCCACAGTCTTTATGGAAACAAAGCAAGCCGCAAAAAACGGGTATTGGTCTTATTGGAAAAGGTCGGGCTTGAGGCCAATCACTATGATCGTTATCCGCATGAGTTTTCAGGTGGTCAGCGCCAACGGGTCTGTATTGCCAGGGCCCTGTCCGTGGATCCTGATTTCATCATCTGCGATGAGAGTGTTAGTGCGCTGGATATCTCCGTCCAGGCCCAAGTGCTGAACCTGCTCAATGAGCTGAAGCGTGATTTTGGCTTCACCTATATCTTTATCTCTCATGACCTGGGTGTTGTAAAATACATGTCGGACCGCATTGCCGTGATGAAAGACGGCAAAATCGTTGAAATGGGAGAAGCAGATGAAGTTTATTTCAACCCGCAAACCACTTATACGCAAAGTCTCATCAAGGCTATTCCAAAATTCAGCTCCTGATCAGGTCCATTTGCCCCTAAGTGTCTCGCTTAACAATGCTTCGTCAAGTAAATTCAGATATTTTTCCCGTGGTATCTCTTCAGCACCCAGTCGAACCAGGTGTTCTGTGCGAAGCTGGCTGTCGATAAAATCAAATTTCCAGGTTTTTAGTTGCTGAACAAGATGGAATAAAGCCACTTTTGATGCATCAGTTGCTGTATGAAACATCGATTCCCCAAAAAAGGCTTTCCCGAGTGAGATGCCATATAATCCACCGACCAGTCTATCCTCTTGCCAGGTCTCTACGCTATGTGCAAAGCCCAGGTGATGAAGGTTTATGTAGGCCTTTTTCATGTCGGCTGTGATCCAGGTTCCCGTTTCATGAGTCCTTTTTACGTCGGCACAATGCTTGATAACATTGGCAAAATCAGTATCGAAGGTGACGCGGTATTTCCCTTTGCGGACAAGAGCTGACAGGCTGGCTGACACTTTGAAATTCTCCGGAAACAGCACAAAACGTGGATCAGGAGACCACCACATAATCGGGTCTCTCCGGGAAAACCAGGGAAAGATCCCATATTGGTAGCCGAGTAACAGTCGCTCCGCACTGAGGTCTCCACCAATGGCAATCAGGCCATCAGGTTCTGCAAGGGCTGGGTCCGGGAAAATGAGCTCGCTTGGAAGGCAGAAAACGGGCATGGCAGGGCTGTGAGTTTCATACAAAGGAAAGAAAAAAATCAGCCTCTTGTTGTAAAGGGGCAATTGTCAAGCCGCAATCACCACTAAATCAGACCTAATAACAGAAATTTGTATAGGTCAAAAATTCTCCGTACGTTTGCAGACTTTTTTCGAAAACCTCTAATTAATATAGATAAGATGGCCATTATTGGTAAGATTCGTAAGCGTTCAGGACTCATTATCATCATCATTGGTATTGCGCTCGCTGCTTTTGTCCTTGGGGATTTTTTGAAACCCGGGAAGCGTGGCAAACAAGTAAATTATGTAGGAGAAGTTGCCGGGGAGAATATTCCGTATGTTGACTTTGCACAGAAAGTGGATGAGCAGATTGAGAATACAAAACAAAGAGACAAAAAAGACAAACTCACTTCTGATGAAGTCTTTAATGTAAGGCAACAGACCTGGAACCAAATGGTCCGGGATCTTGTCCTTGGAAAACAATATGATAATCTGGGTGTTGCTGTTTCCACGGATGAATTATTTGACCTTGTTCAGGGAAAGAATCCTCACCAATACATCCTTCAGTATTTCCAGGATCCCAATACCAAACAATACAATCCGCAACTTGTCGTGAATTTTCTGAAACAACTCGACCAGGTTGAGCCTGCTCAGAAGAAAAACTGGCTGATGCTTGAAAAAGCCATCAAAGAAGATCGTCTGAATACCAAATACAACAACTTGCTTGGTAAGGCATATTATATGCCAAAAGCTTTCCTTCAAAGGGATTATGTTGAGAAGAACCGCCGATATAACGTTCGCATGGTTGCAGCTCCTTACCAGACTGTTGATGACAAGACGATCACATTGACAGATGCTGACTATCAGAAATATTATGATGAGAACAAAAATCAGTATGACCAGGAAGCTAGTCGCGACATGGACTATGTCCTTTTCGAACTTCTGCCTTCTGAAACTGACCGCAAACAAATCGCCGAGGATGTAGCCAAAATTTACCAGGAATTTTCCCAGTCTACCGATGTCCCGAATTATGTGAATGCCAATTCCGACACAAAATATGACAGTACCTGGAAAAAGGCTCATGTCCTGCTGCCCCGGATTGATTCTGCCATGTTCAACTCAGCTGTTGGCACTTTCATTCCTCCTTTTATTGAGAATAACAAATATTCAATGGCCAAATTGCTGGATGTTCAGATGCGTCCGGACTCAATGAAGGCAAGCCATATCCTCATTTCGTTCGCAGGCTCTGCTGTCGGTGATCAAAAAATCACCCGTACCAAAGAAAAAGCCCAAAAAATGGCTGACAGCCTTATGGTCATTTTGAAAAAGAACGCCGCACAATTTCCTGCCATTGCAGCAAGTCTGAGTGACGACAACTCTAACAAAGCCAAAGGCGGCGATTTGGGTTGGTTTACTGATGGGTCCATGGTTAGCCCTTTCAATGAAGCATGCGTAAAAGGCAATGTTGGCGAAATCAAACTTGTGGAGACTGTCTTCGGCTTTCACCTGATTCAGATTGCCGACAAGAAAGCTGCTGTGAAAAAAGTAAAAGTTGCGATCCTGGATCGCCGTATCGAGCCTTCAGGAAAGACAATTCAGGACATTTATGCCAAAGCCAGCGAATTTGCCGGTGACAATACTACCCTTGAAGCTTTTGAGAAAACATGCCAGGCAAAGGCTCTGAATAAGAGAGTTGCCGATTATCTTCATGCAATGGACAACAGTCTTCCCGGATTAGCCGGTGCACGTAATGTTGTTCAGTGGGCATTTAATGATGAGACCAAAAAAGAGAGTGTGAGTTCCGTATTCGAGATTGAAGGTTCTTATGTTGTTGCCGCAGTACGTGAACTTCGCGACAAAGGAATCCCACCTTTAGACCAACTCAAGAAACAGATCGAACCATTGGTTCGTCGCGATAAAAAGTCTGAAAAGCTGATTGAAAAAATGAAACAATCCGGCACTACCGACTTATATCAGCTTGCCACCAAGATCACTTCAAAGGTTGACACCATTGCAGATGTAGTATTTTTCTCCGGCAACCTGCCTAAATTTGGTCCAGAGCCAGAAGTTCTCGGAACCATCTCAAATATGAAGCTAAAAGGCATTTCTGCCCCTGTTAAAGGAAACAATGCAGTATATGTGGTGATGTTAGATTCTATCAAAGAAGCTCCTGAAACAAAAGATTATACCATGTTTCAGCGCCAGGTCAGTTTTGGATTTACCAACAGGGTTGCAGGACAGGCTTACCAGACACTTGAAAAGATGGCTAAACTTGTTGACAACAGGGTAAAGTTCTACTAGAAGATATTTTAGGCGAAAAGAAAGAGGGGTCTCACATTTGAGATCCCTTTTTTTATGCCCCACCTAAATCCTTCCCGAATTAGGGAGGGCAGGGTGGGCTTACAAAAGCTGCAGCCGATGTGCATCCATCCTTACATAAATAAAGAGCAGGATGGTAAAAGCCCATAACGATGACCCCCCATAGCTGATAAAAGGCAATGGGATCCCTATAATAGGCGCAAGACCTAATGTCATCCCGATGTTCACCATAAAGTGCATAAACAGGATTGAAGCCACACCATAGCCATAGATTCGCGCAAAATGGGAACGCTGTCGTTCAGCAGAGTTAAGAATCCGCAGAATCAGCGCAACGAAAAGACCAATAACCGTGACGGATCCGACAAATCCCCATTCTTCTCCAACGGTGCAATAGATAAAATCAGTACTTTGTTCAGGGACGAAATTATATTTTGTCTGTGTTCCCTGTAGATATCCCTTCCCAAAAATTCTTCCTGAACCAATGGCAATTTTTGACTGGTTGACATTATATCCGGCTCCTTTGAGGTTGGTTTCCTTGCCAATCAGTACATCGATCCTCTGACGCTGATGATCTTCCAGGATGTTATGAAAAGCATAGTCTACAGAGAAGACAAACCCGATTACCAAGAGCAAGAGGCCTGCAAGTGACAAAATATCTTTCCGGTTCTTTTTGATCATAAAGAACCAAAAAGCCCCAAGGAAAAGAAGAATCCCAATAATGATCCATTTGTTAACCATCAACGCCAGGATGAATAAAACGATGACGATCCCGAGTATGATAAGTACCAGGCCTGAAAGGCCTTCCCTGTAAAGGACAAAGATGAAAGCACCGAATACCAGAGCTGATCCGGTATCATCCTGCAAGAGGATCAGGATAGCGGGAAACCCGATGATCAATGTTGTAATAACTTTGGTCCGCATCTCATCCATCCGGATACCCAAGGTCGAAAGGTATCTCGCCACGCCCAGTGCCGCCGCTATCTTGGCAAATTCAGAGGGCTGCAAGTCAAAGCCTCCCAAATCGATCCATGATTTTGATCCCTGTATGGTTTTCCCCATGACAAGCACGGCGATTAATAACAACACGCAGCCAGCATAGAAGACAAAAGAAAAGGCAGGAAAAACTTTTGGGTCAAGAAACAGCAGAAAGATGGCGATGGCAAAGGCTGAAGCAATCCATATCAGTTGCTTGCCATAGCGCATTGAGAAGTCCAATAAACTTGGCCGTGCCTCATTATAAATTGCAGAATAGATGTTCGCAAGGCCAATGCCTACCAGGGCCATGTAAATCAACACCATGACCCAGTCAATATTCTTAAATATACCCTTTTCTTCTCTCACTTGCTTACTAATCCTACTTTACCGTTAATCATTCTGTCTTCAACTTCTTTGCGTTTGACCTTTCGCGTTAAATATTTCTCAATCATCAAGGCTGCAATTGGGGCTGCCCAGGTAGCTCCAAATCCTGCATTTTCGATGACTACTGATATCGAAATTCGTGGGTTATCCTTAGGTGCAAAAGCAATAAAAATGGAATGGTCTTTGCCATGAGGATTCTGGGCAGTACCTGTCTTTCCACACATGGTGATAGAATCCATTTTATAGGCATGAGCGGTTCCGTTTTCTACACATTGAAACATCCCTTCCACAACCATTTCAAAATTATTTTTATCAATAGGCACCGGGTGCTTTTCGACAAATCTATGCTCCAGGCTTTTTGGATTTCCAAAAGCACGTAATACGTGAGGTGTTATATAATATCCTCTGTTTGCCATGACTGCTGCCAGGTTAGCCAGCTGAACAGGAGTCGTTAGAATTTCTCCCTGCCCAATTGAAAGAGAGATGATCGTTAAAAATTTCCAGCGATTTTTCCCAAAGTACTTATCAAAATACTCGTTTTTCGGGATGAACCCGGAAATCTCATTAGGCAGATCTGAGTTGAATTTGCTCCCAAAACCAAAACTGGTCACATAATTCCGCCACACGCGATAACCTTCACATTGATTTGGGAACCTATTGTTGTCGAGAACGGTCCTGAAAACATTACAATAATAGGCATTGCATGACTGAGAAATTGACTGGATAAGATCCAGCGGAGACGCATGATCGTGACAACCCACATGCAAACCACCGCCATTATATCCCCTTGCACAAGGATAACGTGTATTAAGGTTCAGGACGCCTTCCTGGAAGCCTATAAGGGCATGAACAAGCTTAAAAGTAGATCCTGGTGGATATTGTGCTTGCATGGCACGGTTAAATAATGGCTTAAGGCTGTCCTTCGCAAGGATACTGTAATTGTTGCTTCGCATTCGACCTACCAATAGGTTTGGGTCATAAGTCGGACTGGAGACAATGGCAAGGATCTCACCGGTAGCTGGTTCAATAGCAACGATACTTCCCATTTTATTTTTCATAAGAAGTTCGCCATATTCCTGTAAATCAAGGTCGATACTGGTATAAAGGCTTTTTCCCATTACAGCAACAGTGTCGAATGCACCTTCCCTGAAGCTTCCTTTTTCACGGTTATGAACATCAACCATGATAATCCGTGATCCTTTCACCCCGCGTAGCTCTGGTTCATACGATTTCTCGATACCACTGATCCCGATATAGTCACCCGATTTGTAATAGAGATCTTTTTCACAGATAGCCGGACTTACTTCCCCAACATAACCCATGGTATGAGCGGCAACCGGAGCCACATATTTTCTCAGGGTCCTGGGCTGAACATAAAAACCGGGATATTTATAAAGTTTTTCTTCAAGATACCCATATGCCTCTTTTGAGATCTGCTTTTCAAAAACAGAAGGCCTGTACATCGAATAGGTTCTGATTCTAAAAATACGATCTCGAAATTCAGGAAGGCTAATGCCGATGAGTCCGCACAACTCATTCGTATCAAGCGTTTTTATCTGATTTGGGATGACCATGAGGTCATAAGTTGCCTCATTGTATACCATCAGTTTGCCAGTGCGGTCATAAATTAATCCCCTGGCCGGGAATTGTGTGATTTGCCGAAGCACATTATTTTGAGAAGACAGAAGATAAGAGGTGTCAACAACCTGCATCCAAAATAAACGCAAAACGAAGAGTACAGCGGTAACCACAAATATTGCCGAAACGACATATTTCCGCTTCGAGTAAGCGTTCTGCATAAAAATTCGGATTGGGGAATGGAATCAGCGGTAAAAATAAAGCTTTCCCACCAAATTTTATTGTTTTTTTATAATGATCTCACCTGAGCGAACCACATTACTTAGTTGCCTGTCACGATCACAGATGCTGCCTTCGAAAACAATGGTATCAAAGGTCGAGTTCGGGTTATTGATATAAAGCTCTATTTCGATTTCACCATTGGTAGGTTTATTAGGGCCACTCCCGACGATAGTCGGGATACGGGCATTCAGCGTGAATGGCAGGTCAATTTTTGTCAGGATGCCATTACGCTTTTCATAATAATTTATAAAGAAATTATAATACCATTGACTGCCCAGGTTGAATGGAGGAAAAGTATCCTGATCTGATAGACCGATATTGCCATCACCATCGGTAAAGGAAATCCTGAACAATCCTTTATTATCAATGGTGGTTCCGTTTGAAATCTTATTAAAGCTCACAAATTTAATCGCAGGAACATTCGAATACACTTCCTTTTTCTTGCACGAAAATGTCAGGAATGAAAATAGAAAGAAAATGCAAATAAGAAGTAGGCTGCCGTATTTCATAAGTATCTTTGTAGGCTATTCCTTTAACGAATAAACCGCCATAAAATTACAAAATTACCAGGTTTAACATGACGATAAAAAATCCACCAGACTACAATTCTGTTTTTACCATTAAAACGGAACGTCATTTTGAAGAAACTGCCCTGGAGATCTTTGCTTTTCAATATGCGAATAACCCTGTCTACAGGGAATTTGTTCAGGCATTGGGAAAAAACCCAAGCTCAGTAAATTCAGTAGAGAAAATCCCCTTCCTGCCTGTGGAATTTTTTAAGTCCCATAAAATCATTTCAGGAGATACAAGCCCGTTTTTCGCTTTTGAGAGTAGCGGGACCACTGCTCAAATTACTTCGAGGCATTATGTGATTGACCCATTGTGGTATGAAAAGAGTTTCACAGAAGGATTTCGCTATTTCTTTGGAGATGTCAGGAATTACAGAATACTCGCCCTCTTGCCTTCCTACCAGGAAAGGGAGAATTCATCACTCGTATATATGGCCGAGAGGCTTATCAATGATTCCAAAGATCCGGATAGTGGATTTTACCTGGACCAGGATGATTTATTGCTCACGCGATTAACAGAAGGCTGCGGGTCGGATAAAAAAACTTTATTACTTGGGGTGAGTTTTGCTTTGCTTGACCTGGCGGAAAAATACCCCCAGGCCCTGGGTGACATCATTCTGATGGAAACCGGTGGCATGAAAGGCCGCAGAGAAGAGTTGACGCGTGAAGATCTACATGAAAGATTGGGAAAAGCGTTTCAGTTGAAAGATATTTTTTCTGAATACGGAATGACAGAACTATTCTCACAGGCCTATTCCAAAGGGAATGGGGTCTTTCACAGCCCCCCCTGGATGAAAATACTGATTCGTGACCCCAATGATCCCTTAGCATATCTGCCTGAAGGAAGAAGCGGGGGAATCAATATTATCGACCTGGCCAATGTTTACTCATGTTCTTTTATTGCGACACAGGATCTCGGGAAATGCTTGCCTGGCGGAGGGTTTGAGGTCAGTGGCCGCTTCGACCATAGTGATGTAAGAGGATGTAATCTGCTTGTTTTATAATTATCCCACTGGAATTTGTAATTTGGCGCTTCGAAATTTTGATCATGATGAAACCCAACACACCAGCCCGAAAAGGGAGCAACCCAATCCAAAAACAAGGAAAACCGGTGAAGCACGGAAAAGCCATTCAGCAAAAACAGGGCTTTTGGCAGAACCGTATTCTACTACTGATTTTCGTTTTAGTGATTACCTTTTTGGTCTTCCTGCCAACTTTAAAAAGCGAGTTTATCCAGACCTGGGATGACGGCGTTTATGTTACCGAGAACGCCAGTATACTTCATCTTAATTTTCAGAACATCAAGGTGTTTTTCACAAAACCTGTTAACGGGACTTATGTTCCGATACCCCTATTATCTTTTGCCCTGGAATACCAGGTATTTGGATTACACCCACTGCCCTTTCATCTCAACAACCTGCTCTTGCATCTTTTATGCACTTCCCTGGCCTTTTATATCCTGATCCTCCTGCGCTTACCCGTGAAGTATGCTGCATTTGGGGCTTTGCTTTTTGGGATACAACCCATGCGCGTAGAAACTGTTGCCTGGGTCACTGAAAGAAAAGACCTTCTTTTTAGTGTTTTTTACCTGGGAGCTATCATCACCTACATAAAATTCATTCTTAGTGAAAAATCTAAGCAGAAATACTTCATTTTCACCCTGATTCTCTTCATTTTGTCACTGTTTTCCAAAATCCAGGCAGTGACTTTGCCCTTAACTTTACTCTTACTCGATTACTTCTTTGACCGGCCATTAAAACTAAAATTGATCTGGGAAAAGATCCCATTTTTTGCCTTGTCGCTCGCCTTTGGAATTTTCGGCTTTGTCATTCTGAAACAAGTGGGATCCCTTGATGTCAATGAGAAATTCAGTCTTTTGGATCGTATCTTTTTCGGTATGTATTCCCTAAGCGCTTATGTGATCAAAGTAATTGCACCTCTTAAGCTCAGTGCCTTTTATCCTTATCCGATCAAATCCGGGCAGAGTCTTCCCATTTTATATTATCTCAGTCCAGTCTTTTTAACGGGTTTGGCGGTATTGGTATTTCTTACAGCCAGGAAGACAAAAGCTGTTGTATTCGGGAGCCTGTTTTTCTTCGTCAATATCATGTTTCTGCTACAGATACTAGGGGCAGGCCAGGGCTTTCAAGCTGACCGTTTTACCTATATCCCATATTTTGGATTGTTTTTTATGGCGGCCTGGGCAGCGCAGAAATACGCGGTAAAGGGTAAAATAACACAACCTATTGTTGTTGGACTCATACTTATTTTTACAGTCTTTTTCAGCACTCAGACCTATTCACGGGCAAAAGACTGGACAACGAACCTAAGTTTATGGAATGACGTTATTGAGAAATATCCCGGTAAGATTCCTACCGCTTATGCGAACAGGGCCTCGGCCTACCGTAAACTTAAACAAGCGGATTTTGCCCTGCTCGACTATAATTATGCGGTGATTCTCGACAACAAAGACGGCGTCTCCAGGATGAACCGCGGAAATATCTATTTCGATATGGGAAAAGACTCCCTGGCCTTTTTGGATTATAAAGCGGCTATGGCGTTGAATCTTAAAAACAAAAAAGAGCAGTCGGAAGTATACAAGCTGTACGCAAACCTTGGAGCCATTTATGGGAGAAGAGGCGTTTACGACTCGGCATTTTTCTACCTAAACAAATCGCTTTCGATTGACTCAACCTTTGAAGGAGCCTGGATGAATCGCGGCTTGACGAACGAAGTCATGAAAAATTGGGGAAATGCAATTTCAGACTTTCAAAGATATTTGCATTATTCACCAGAAGATGAAAAAGTACATTCTGATATCGGCGTTTGTTATCAGAACCTCGGGAAATTCGAGGAGAGTTTGATCTGGTTTGGAAAAGCAATAGCCCTCAAACCACAATCCGGCTTTTATTATCTGAACAGATCTTACAGTTACAATGCTTTAAAAGATCTTGACAAGGCCCGGCAAGATGTAAACAAAGCCCGTCAGTTAGGGACCCAAATCCCTCCGGCTTATTTACAGGCACTTGGGCTTTAGTGCCATGGATCTGGCAAATGAGTCTTAATTATTCGTATTTTAGCCTTACCTTTGCACGAAAGTGCTTATACTATGGAAGCTACCCACATTGAACATATTGGCATTGCCGTAAAAAGCCTCGAAGAGAGTATCCCGTTTTATGAGAATATCTTTGGACTGAAATGCTATGCTGTTGAAGAGGTAAAAGACCAGAAAGTAAAAACTGCCTTTTTCAAAATCGGCATGACAAAAATAGAACTCCTGGAATCTACAGATGCAGAAGGACCGATTGGGAAATTCCTGGAGAAAAAAGGCGAAGGAATACATCATATTGCCTTTGCTGTTAAAAATATTGAATCAGCCTTGATAGAGACCGAAGCCAAGGGGGTAAAACTCATTGACAGCACCCCACGAAAAGGCGCTGAAGGAATGGACATCGCATTTTTGCATCCCAAATCCACTTTTGGTGTTCTTACAGAATTTTGCGAAGACAAAAACAATTGAAATTTTAATACTTTTAACCCAAAACTAAGTATATGGCAATTGCAGATAAACCCCACGAACTAGAAGAAAAAAGGAAACTGGCGAAATTAGGTGGTGGCCAAAAACGTATTGATGCTCAGCATAAAAAAGGCAAACTTACGGCCCGGGAGAGAATTAGCATTTTGCTCGACGAAGGTAGCTTTGAAGAATTTGATATGTTTGTTACCCACACCTGTCATGACTTTGGACTTGAAAAAGAACAATACATGGGTGATGGTGTCGTTACTGGATATGGCACAATCGATGGTCGTCTTGTTTATATTTTCTCTCAGGATTTTACTGTATTTGGGGGCTCTTTATCAGAAGCCTATGCCATGAAAATCTGCAAAGTTTTAGACAAAGCCATGAAGGTTGGCGCTCCTGTCATTGGGATCAACGACAGTGGCGGAGCCCGCATCCAGGAAGGTGTTAAGAGCCTGGGAGGTTATGCTGAGATTTTCCAGCGGAACATCATGGCTTCAGGAGTAGTTCCACAGATCTCTGCAATTTTCGGGCCTTGTGCCGGTGGTGCTGTATATTCTCCTGCATTAACTGATTTCACTGTGATGACGAAGACGAACAGTTATATGTTCGTCACCGGGCCAAAGGTTGTAAAAACTGTAACCGGGGAAGTCGTTACTGATGATGAACTTGGTGGAGCTATGGTCCATGCTACCAAATCAGGGGTAACCCATTTTGTAGCTGAAGATGAACAGGAAGGTCTTTTGCTGATCAGGAAATTGCTAAGTTTCCTCCCACAAAACAACCTGGAAGATCCGCCATTCGTTCCCACTACTGACCCAATTGACAGGCAGGAAATTGAACTTGACACCATCATTCCTGAAAACCCAAACAAACCTTATGACGTGAAAGATGTCATTCACGCTGTCGTTGACGAAAGTGAATTTCTCGAAGTAATGCGTCATTTTGCACCCAATATTGTTACTGGCTATGCAAGGTTTGGCGGAATGTCAGTAGGTATTGTCGCCAACCAGCCCAACTACCTGGCGGGCGTTCTCGATATCAATGCATCCCGCAAAGCTGCCCGTTTTGTGCGGTTTTGCGATGCCTTCAATATCCCGGTTGTCACCTTTGTGGATGTTCCCGGTTTCCTCCCGGGCACTGCCCAGGAATATGGTGGAATCATCATCCATGGAGCCAAACTTTTATTTGCCTATGGAGAAGCTACTGTTCCTAAAGTCACGATAGTCCTCAGGAAAGCCTATGGCGGCGCATATGATGTAATGAGCTCAAAACACTTACGCGGCGATATCAATTATGCATGGCCAACTGCCGAGATTGCAGTCATGGGCCCAAAAGGGGCTATCGAGGTTCTCTTCCAGAAAAAGCTAAACGAAATTGAAGATCCGGAGCAGAAAGAAGAATTTACCCGCCAGCATGAAGAAGATTACAAAGAGAAATTTGCCAATCCTTACTATGCTGCTAAATATGGTTATATCGACGACATCATCCTGCCACGCAATACCCGCTACAGAGTGATCCGTGCCCTTCAATCCCTTGTTACTAAAAAAGACTCAAACCCACCTAAAAAACACTCCAACATACCACTCTAAATTTTTCTGCCATGTTACATCTGAAAATCGGTTTACATTCTAAAAAGGCAACAAAAAAGAATGATGAACTGGTCATTGATTCAGAAGTCGTTGCTGCCGTAGGCCTCGCACTGCATCTTCATCTTGCCGAACTCGCTGACTACGAAAGAACTATTTCTGCCTTGCATCAAGTATTGCCTGCCTCATCTCCATGGAGTACTAAAATCTATAACATTACACCGCCTCCGAATAAAATACCCAGAAGGTAAACCCCGACTACAAATACTCTAATTACCTGCGATACGATGAAAAAGTTCAAATTTACCATTCAGGGAAATCCTTACGATGTTGAGATCCTGAGCATTGAAGACAATCAGGCAGAAGTCCTGGTAAACGGGACCGTGCTGACTGTAGATGTTGACAAAACCCTCCTTCAGTCTAAGACTCCAAAGCTCGTCAGAACGCCTGCTTTCCCATCTACTGATTCAAGTCCTTCTGTGGCAAAAACAAATCCCCCCGGCGGGAGAAAAGGAAGTGGTGTCGTGAAATCACCACTACCAGGTACAATTATTGCCCTCAATGTTGCAGCAGGTGATGCTATTAAAATTGGTCAAAAGCTGCTGGTATTGGAAGCGATGAAGATGGAAAACAATATCAATTCCGACAAGGAAGGAACTGTGAGTGAGATCAATGTAAAAAAAGGAGATACTGTAATGGAAGGTCAGATTCTAATGGTGATCAGCTAATAGATCTACTCCTTGAATTTAAGCTGAACCTGGTCAATTCTGTTTTCAGTGGCCTGAAGTATTGTGAAAACAAAAGGATCTACTAAAATTTCATCACTTTGATCCGGGATGCTTTCATGATAATGAATAATAAGCCCTGCAAGTGTCTCATAGTCTTCTGATTCAGGCAATTTCAGTTTGTATTTCTCATTGAGATAATCAATTTCAAGCCGACCGGAGAAGATAAATTCATCTTTGCCGATCTGTTTTTCGATTTCGTGATCTACATCAAATTCATCTTTAATTTCCCCAAAGATCTCTTCAATAATATCTTCCGTGGTAACGATCCCTGCTGTTCCCCCGAATTCATCCAAAACAACCGCTACACTTTTACGTTCCCTGATCAGCATTTGCAAGGCTGTATTGGCAAGCATCGATTCCGGAACGATCGGAATAGGCTTTAAGATCTCATCCAGAATCTGGGGATCTTTAAACAAATCGAAAGAATGTGTATACCCAACAATGTGATCAATGCTGTCATGAAAGATCAGGATCTTTGAATGACCAGTTTCTATGTGGAGTTGTTTTAAGGTCTCAATACTATCAGTATCCTCCATCGCAACGATCTCAGTACGCGGAACCATACATTCCCGTAGTCGAATCCGTTTAAACTCTATAGCATTCTGAAACATCAGAATTTCAGGGCCCATGTCAATCTCAGATTGCGGAGAGGGTGTGAATTCTTTGATATAATTGTCGAGATCCACCGTTGTATACGTGTATTCTTCATGCACAATCCGAACCCTGAAAAGTTTCTTTAAAATCGATTCGGAAAGGCTTGTAAAGAAAAAAATAACAGGGTAAAAAAGAATATAAAAGAGATATGCCGGAAAAACGATGACTCTTAAAATGCTATTCGGGTTAATGCGAAAAAGCGCTTTAGGGATAAACTCTCCTACCACCAGAATCAGCATCGTGGATACAAGGGTTTGAATCAGAAGGATCCAAAATGCAGTGTTTAAAACAAGAGGTAAGGTGCTGACAAGCAATGGATCTAAAGCTTCGGCCATTGAAATTCCAAAGATGACCAGGGCAATGTTGTTTCCCAGGAGCATAGCGCCGATAAAGCGGGTAGGGAACTTATTAAGCTCTGAAAGTATCCTTCCGGATAGCAATCCCTTATTTTTATCAACCTCTATCTTGAGTTTATTAGAACTGATAAAGGCAATCTCCGAGCCAGAGAAAAATGCCGAAAAAACCAGACTAAGAATAATAATAAGGCTAATACTCATGAATATGTTTTATGATGCAAAAAAGTATACAAATTATGCTATTTGTCCGGATTGATGGAAATGCTCCCGGATAATTTTTTTATCACCCAGTTGTCAAAATTCTGGTCAGATTCAAATCCCTGTCCGAAAAGGACTTTGTCACTGGTCGTGATTTTCACAAATTCATTGGAATAGATTTTTTGTTTCCTTTGATCCCAGATCAGGCGTTCCGTATTTAACTTCTCACTCTTTTCCAGATTCGTGATTTCAACATCATTTCTGGCCTCCATGAGGTTGGTGTTTTCATGAATCACTGCATATTTGGCGGTAAGGACAGAGCTCTCTTTCATCTCTTTGTAGAAAATAACACGCATCCCCTTCGGGAATTCAAGGATAGATTCCTTCCCGCCAAAACGGACATATTCAGGACTGGTCATCTTAACCGCCAGATTCCCGGAATCACTATAAAGAAGTTCTATTTCCTTCGCTTTTTCAAGATGAAGCGTATCAATGGCACTCAGCTTTTCAATGGTTTTGAGGTCATTTTCACAAGAAAAAAGGGAAACCAGAAGCAAAAATCCTGTGGGCAAAAAACTCCATTTTACCAATGATAATAAATGGAATCTCCGTGTCATGGTTCCAATTCTATGCATGTTCATGGCCTGGCTCTGACAGTTGTAGGTTTATTGACCCAACATTCCACCTGAAATAAATCCTGATCTTTTAAACCATGTTCTTTCAAGACTTCTGTTGTCGGATAATTCGCTGAGGCTGCCTTTATCTTCTCATCAGCAATTTTCGTTGCTGAAGGGTCACAGTTTTTTGCATTAATATACCAATCTGTAGCGATCCAGAATAAGGTTCGCCTGTCAAAATCTGTTTTGTTACATTGTGTTGACGTCAAACAGAAAAGATCTCCCATGGCAAGGTATGCTTCCGCTGAATCAGGGCAAAGGCGAATCGCAGCTTCAAGTTGAATACTGGAGTTGGTATAGTCCACATACTGCTTGATATAAAAATCAGATAAGACCATATAGGCCCGATAGGCAGCTATTGTATCCGGGAAGCGGGTAGCAACTTCATAAAGCAACTTCGCTTTAAATACATGATTTGTTTTAATCATGAAATTTCCTGCTTTTATCGCATTCATGGCCGAAGGATGCATGTCAAAAATCCGGCTGATCAGGTAAAGGTAAAATCTTGAACCGTTACAATGGCATTTTTCAAAAGCGTGAATAATGGTGATCATCTGATCCACATTACTGGTATCCCTCATGAAAACAGGCTCATATTTTGCTTCCAGCTCATCACAGGGCGACATGGCATTATAAGCTTTCTCAACTTCTTTTTTAGCTGCCATGTATTGCTCAACATCTTTCTTATTCTGGGAAATATCATAATCAACGATTGACCGAATCTGATCGTAGACGTCGTAAACTTCAAGTGTGTCGAGCTTTCGCTGAGCCAACAGGTCCAGTGCGGCATTAAAACAATTTACCAGGATTGAAGGCCTTGAATTGTAGAACTCATAACCCATTGACTTTTTCATTATCAGGAAAGCTTCCTTTGTGTTTTTTGGACTTAGCTGGTACATCGCCACCCCTTTACGTCCCAGTACAAAACCTTCTTTTTTAAAATATTTGATTCGCTGATCGTAGACATTCATCAGCGTATCCACAAAAGCCTGTCTTTTTACAGAATCTTTTTCATTTTCAATCAGGCCATTATATAATGACGCTCCTTCAATATAGCTGTTTTCAGAAGCAGCCGGACAATGTGCAGAGACCCAATGCCAATAAGGCAGGGCGTCCTGCATCTTTGCTGCAGTAACTAATTCATGCAAATTATTGAGATTGTGAAGGCAATTCAGGCTGTCGTCTCCATAAGTGCGGATTTTGGGTTTCCCCTGAGCAAAACCAAAACCATTCCAAATAAAAACAGAAAGGAACAAAAACAGCTTAAGTGATATGGAGCGGGACTGCCTCATTCAAATTTTCTTCGTATAAACCAATATTCAAAAGCCGTTGCTGAAATCGACAACTTCACAAAGTTCTCCTTTAACAACCCGTTATTGGTGGTTCCTTTTCTTCCGATTTCCATTCCGAGGTTCACCCTGGAACGACTTTTAGGAAAAGGCAAACTTACACCCAGCGTAATTCCGGCTTCCGTAAGCCTGTTGCCTCTTAATTGCAGGTAAGTCTCTGAATAACGAAGTCCTGCACGATAAGTGACTTTCTTAAAATATGATGAAGTCACTTTTTTGTCGGGCGTGATCTGAAAACCAAGCGATGTCTGTGTGCTGTTTTTTAAGGAATCCTGAATACCAAAATATGTGAAGTTCTTCCAATTCTGGAACTTATAATCTAAAAGAAGCATCCATTTGTCGGTATGTTCATACATCAGGCCAAATCCGAGTGACATCGGGAATTTGAGGTATCCTCTAGTTTCCGGAATATTCTGAACAGTATCTTTGATAATTGGAGTAGATGTAGAATTCAAAACATAGGTTTCTGACAAAAGTGATTCATATGCTTTGATTGCGGCTGCATTACTGAAAGTCATCCCCATCCCGATGCGGTTTGACTTGTTTATATTGTACTGGTATTGAAGCCCCAAGGTGAACAGGAAGTCAGTAACTCTTGTTTCACGGGTAATCCTGTAATCATAGATATATACCGAATCAGGAAACGTGACTGCACTTGTTTTGCTGAGTGTGCCAAAAAGATAAGCCACATTAAAGCCTAAGGAAAGACCTTTGGCAAGCCGAAACCCATTTCCAAAGTAAACCTGGTTAATTCCGCCGCTAGCAGTATACTTGTTCTGAATCAAGCCAACAGAATCCTGAATACTGTTGAATCCGATGTTATAACCCATCCTGCTATAAGGTAGCAAGCCGATACTACATTTCCACCAGCGGTTAAAAGGAAAGCCAACCAGTAAATGTGATAAGGCGGCAGTAGAAGTACGCTGATTTATTGTTGACGTCATCACCGTTCCGAATTTACTTCCCAAGCCCCCGTCAAAGATAAAAGACAAGGTATCAAAAGCGGCATAGGAAGCAGGATTCAGGTAATTCACCACGCCTGGGTCATGCCAGGCCAAACCGGCACCTCCCATCGATAGGTTCTGGGTATTGTTCATCACGAACATATCGCCAATTCCATATCTGGAATAGGGTGAACCAATAGATGTTTGAGAGAATGAGGGCGCAGAAATGAGAGAAAGCAGCAATACCCAACAAAGCAGGACAATATTTTTATGCATTATGGTCAAGTATTTCATTCAATCCCTTCAAAACAATATTTGGGGCGGCAAAGATGCTACTTTTCATGCGTTTTTCAAAGTAATCGGCATCACCTCCGCTGAGTATAATTTGCAAATCCGGAAATAAGCGCCTATAATGACCGATAAACCCTTCCATTTCCAGGACACAGCCATTGAGGACCCCCGATAAAATCGACGATTCAGTGTCTCTTCCGATCATGATGTCTTTTTCCAGAAACGGAACTAACGGGAGTTTGTCAGTAAAAGTATGTAAAGCCTGCAAGCGCATCCTGATTCCGGGTGCAATGGCACCTCCAAGATACTCCTTTTGTGTGTTAATGAGTTCGTGAGTAATGCAAGTACCGGCAATAAACACAAGGATATTTTTTCCGGGGAAAATTGTGCTGGCCCCGACTGCAGCAGCCAGGCGGTCTTTACCAAGAGACGACTGGGTAAGGTAAATGTTGCTTATGGGTAAGGAACTTGATTCATTAAGTTCATAATAGTTCCCCATTTGTTTGAGAAGCTGGGTCATTGCCGCAGGGACCTCGACTACTGAGGATAAAAGGCAGGACGAAAACCCGGCTAACGAACGGATCCAGGAAATTGCTTCTCCAGGTTTGTTGCTATCAACAATCTTCAGCTGTTCCAGCTCTTTCCCCTGGAACAAAGCCAGTTTCCAGCGAGAATTGCCAAGATCGAGGATCAGTTTAGGTTTTTTCATATTTACAATAAGCTGCACAAAATTAAGCAATTAAAGCCAATTTTTGGCTCAACATAATTTTTTTGGAATATTTGAAATTTGCTTTACCTTTGCGCCACCAAAAGAGGTGTCGTAGCTCA
>SESB01000128.1_pt1 | contig 54658 bp, 42 predicted proteins | sample 3171441 | NCBI WGS metagenome assembly SESB01 (sample SAMN06051867, study PRJNA518727) | freshwater metagenome | biome: subpolar coniferous forest; feature: holomictic lake; material: water; isolation source: holomictic Lake 227, 6 m depth | place: Canada: near Kenora, Ontario | collected...
CCAGCGCCATCTTTGCTCGTTGGTTCGCATTTTAAATTCCAAATCAAATTCAGATTTTCCGTCCAAGTGCGTGGCGACGGCGTGATGCACGCGGCCAATATCGTCCGGATGCACGTGGCTTGCGAAACTTTCAAATCGATCCGCAAATTGGTCGCGACTAAATCCTAAAATTTTTCGAAACGTGTTGGAGTACCACGCGGAACCATCGTCTAAATTCCAAAGCCACGCGCCATGACCCGCGGCTTCCAAGGCCTTGGCCAATCGATCTTGTGGATCGGACGTTTCCGCGCCTGTTGGTTTTTTGCTCATTCATCGCCGCCTTCAAATTGTGAAATTTCACCCTGGAAAGTTTTAGAAAACCTTCCCGCCCAACAACCCAAGCATCGCTACGATAACTTCTCATACAAAATGCGTTTCGTTTCCTGGATGTCCCAGAAAATAGAAATGTTGAGATTCATTCGACCTGGAGATTGCAGTTATGGCCCTAAAGCGCTTTGATCTAGTGGTGATTGGTGGCGGTCCTGGTGGTTATGTCGGCGCCATTCGCGCCGCGCAAATGGGTTTAAAGGTTGCGTGTATCGAGCGCGACAAACTTGGTGGCGTATGCCTGAATTGGGGATGCATTCCAACCAAGGCGCTGCTGCACAACGCGGAACTTTATCGCGAGGCCATTACACACGGAGCCGAGTGGGGTTTTCAATTCAAGCCCGCCGATGTCGCCGTGGATTGGACCAAGGTTGTTGGTCGAAGCCGCAACATCACGGGTCAGTTGAATTCTGGAATCGCGTTCTTGTTCAAGAAAAATAAAATTGAGCACATTGTGGGGCACGCAAAAATTCTCGCGGGCAAAGTTGGCGGCGCGCCATGCAAAATTCTGGTTGGCAAAGCCACGGGCGCGTACTACGGTGGCTCTGGCGATGCGACTGGTGAAACAATCGAGGCTGACCGCATTCTTATTTCAACCGGCGCGCAACCGGTGCAACTTCCCTTCGCGCCCAACGATGGAAAGATTGTCATCTCCAGTTATGAAGCGATGAATTTGCCTAAGAAACCCGCGTCAATGGTGATTATTGGTTCGGGCGCCATTGGCATGGAGTTCGCCTATTTCTACAACTCGTTTGGCACCAAGGTCACCGTGATTGAAATGCAAGACCGCATTCTTCCCGTTGAGGACGATGACATTTGCGCGGCCGCGCAAAAATCTTTTGAGAAGCAAGGCATTCAATTCCTCACCGGGCACAAGGCGGCCTCCGTTGACAAGAGCGCAAGTGGCGCCAAGGTCACCGTTGAAAGCGTCAAGGATGGAAGTAAAAAAGTTCTGGAGTGCGAAGTAGTTCTTGTTGCCGCCGGCGTGCGCGCGCGCGTTGAAGGTTTGTGCGACGCGTCGCTTGGTTTAAAAATGTGGGACACGGGTCCGGCTCGTGGACATATATGGACGGACTACACGGAAAAATCCGAGCCGACCTATCAAACAAATTTGCCTGGTGTGTACGCCATTGGTGATGTCATTGGTCCACCGTGGTTGGCGCACGTTGCCAGCGAGGAAGCTGTCGCATGCGTTGAAAGATTCATGGGCCACCATACGTTGGGCGTGGATTACGCCAGTATTCCCGGCGCAACCTATTGCAATCCCCAAGTGGCAAGCGTGGGCATGACCGAGCGCGACGCGAAAGCAAAGGGCTTGTCGTACACGGTTGGAAAATATCCGCTCAAGGCGCACGGCAAAGCCATTGCCGTTGGCGCCACGGAAGGTCTTGTGAAATTGATTGCAAGCAAGCCGTACGGCGAAATTTTAGGCGCGCATATTTTTGGCGAGGACGCCAGCGAGTTGATCCATGAAATTTGCATCGCCAAGCGTCTTGAAGCCACAATCGAGGACATTATTTCCACGGTGCACGCGCATCCAACCATGGCTGAAAGCATCCACGAGGCCGCGCTGGCGTCCGAAGGTCGCGTGATTCACGGATAATTTTCCCAGGCGCTTCAAATTCGGAAACCAAACAGTGTTCACCCGCGCGGGTGGGCTGGTTTGGTCTTGCGGTAAACCATTCATCTTCTGGTTGTGAACTCTTTATCCACCGATTTTAATTTGAGATGCGGCGCTTCATTTACTTTTTGTTTAGAAGCCGTAGATAATTCTGATTCAACGGCGTCTATTTGTCTTTTAAATAAATATAGGAAAATTACCCTGAAATTTATGCCTGATTTTTGAAACCGCCTCAATGCGTGTCACCATTCTGTTGTGTAGATGCGGCATGTTGGTCACGTGGGACCGACAAAAGGACGGGGCAGAATGCGAACAGCCGAAGATCGGCGCGAGCGTTTGGCGAAATTTATTGATTTAGCCAAGGTGTATCGAGGTTGGTCGCGTGGTGAAGTTTCGCGCGCGTTGGGTCGTGATGCTGGAAAACTTTTGCCGGAAAGTGGAAATCCAAAATTGGATTTGGTTGTTGGTCTTGCCAACGCGCTTGATTGGAGTGTTGGCGACGTTGTGGATGGTGTTTGGACCGCCGATGATGATCAGAAAGTTGAAGGCGACTACACAATGCTTGATGCGGCCGCGCGCGCCGCGCATGGCGAAGGCAAATTTCGTCGAATGCTGGATATCGCAAAACAAATGGAGCGGGTTGCACATACGCCAAGTGAGCGGGCTCTTGCCGCAAATCGCATGGCTGGTGGTTATGACGGGCTTGGTCAATACAACAAAAGTGTTCCGTGTTTACAGGTGGCGCTTGCGGAGCGGGGAATTCCCGCTGGTCTTCGCCTCATGCTCACCGTGAATTTGGCGAATGCGCATTACTGCGTGTGGAACCTCACGGAAAGTCGCTCCTCGGCGCGCGAGGTTTTGGAATTGTTGGAGGCCACCACCATGACGGCGCGACGCGAGCGCGTGTGTCATGCGTTTGCGCACTATGTCCGAGGAAATAGTTTTCGCCGTTTGATGTTGGTTGAAAATGATTTGGCGCTCGTTCACGCGCAACGCGCGCACGATGATTTATCACAAGCGTTGAAGGAGTACGAGGATCTCGCCGACACGTTTGGCGATGAGCGATACGCGGCGATCGCAAACACGTGTCGCGGTGGCTTGCTTGAAGTTCAAGCCGTGCTTGGTGAGTTAACTCCGGGCGAGGTGTTGGAGCGTTTAATGGTGGCGCTGGATCGCGTGATTGATGTGGCCGCGCACGAGCCGGGTGATTGGCTTGAAAGTTGGGGTTGGTGGTGCATCTTTGGTTGCAATGTTGCGCTGCGGCATTTTGCGGAGGATGAAATTTCCATGCGCATGGCCATCTTCACCAACAAGGCCATGGAAATTGCGGATCGTTTGGAAAACTGGAGCTTGCGCGAGCGAGCGTTTCAAATGGATTTGGAGCGGCATGAACGCTTGGTCAACGAGCCCTGGGTTCTTGATGACGAGGAGGTCAGAATTCTTGCGGGAACCATGGGTCGGTTTCCAAATTTTCGCGCGGCTGGTTGGCGCATTCTCAATCAAGCGCGATTTATTGACGCAGAAGGAGGCGCGCGATGGCTCGGAGCTTAAACATTCAACGCAAAACACGAATTCTGTTTCTGGCTTTCATTTGTGTAGTGGGCACGGTTTCCGCAAATGTGGTGTCGCGACCATCGGGTGCGACATCATCCAATGGAAGTTCAAATAGTTTTGCGGGAACGGGATTGCCCTGGTGGAAAAAAACCGTGTCGCACACGGTTCAAGAAGAATGGATATTCGCGCAACTCATGAACACGGAATATGGACCCCGTTGGCGCACCGCGTTGCCTGACAAGACGGTGTTGAGGCTGTACCAGCAGTTTTGCGCGGGTCAGCAACAACCGTAAATTCGCTTTATTTTGGCTGTAAATTTGGCATTATCAAATTTCCCGCGCGCTCCGTAGTATCGCTCTATGGCAGCAGGATTACTTCTGGTTCTCAGTGGCCCCTCGGGCGTTGGCAAGACCACGATCGCGCACGAAATGCTTCGGCGCTTCGGAGGACATTTCAGCGTAAGCGCGACCACGCGCGCGCCAACCAACGAGGAAAAGAATGGCGTTGACTATCTGTTTGTCGCACCGGAAGTTTTTCAACAGATGATTGATCAGAAGTTGTTCATTGAATTTGCGCAGGTGTTTGGACGCAGTTGGTACGGCACGCCGCGCCAGCCTGTTGACGCGGCGTTGGCGCGCGGCGAGTTGGCCGTGCTTGATATCGATGTGCAAGGCGCCGAATTGGTGCGTGACAAATATCCGGACATGCTTGGAATTTTTATTCTTCCACCAAGCGAGGAGTCGCTGCTGACGCGCCTGCGCCAGCGCGGCCGTGAAGATGAATCCGCAATTCAGCGGCGCTTCCGTGAATCCACTGTTGAAATGCAACGCGCGCGCGACAATGGTATTTACAACGCGTTTGTCATTAATGACGACCTTGCTGCGGCCATTGAGGAAGTGGCGCTTCTTGTGTCCGAAAAATTAAAGACGCATATCACCCAACGCGCCCACTAAAAACCGTCGCACCACGGTCGGACATTGTGCAAATTGAAACCGCGCGGGCGCGTGGGTGCCGCGTATCAATCACACAAAAGTGGTCATAATGCTTTTCACAATGACACTCGCCGCGTTTATGAATTCTGAAATTATTGTTGGATGCGTCATGATCGCGTTCGTCGCGCTTGTGACCTTGGTTGTTTTATACAACGGACTCGCTGTTCGTCGTGTGCGCATGGCCAACGCGTTCAGCCAAATAGATGTGCAACTACGGCGGCGCTCGGATTTAATTCCAAACCTGATTGAGGTTGTGAAGGGCTACATGCAACACGAGCGAACAACGTTGGAAGCCGTCGTTCGCGCGCGCGGTGATGTGAATGCCGCCGCGGGCGAGGCCTCGGCTGGAAATTTTGGCGCCATTCGCGCGCTGTCCACCGCGTCCATGGCCCTTGGCGGCGCGTTGCGCGGATTGTTCGCGCGTATCGAGGCGTATCCAGATTTGAAAGCCAGCGCGCAATTTCTTTCGCTGCAAGAACAATTAATCACCACAGAAAACCGCGTGGCATTCGCGCGCCAGGCGTTCAACGACGCGGTCATGCGCTACAACGAGGGCGTGGTCACGTTTCCTGGCAATCTGGTCGCGGGCGTTTTTCAATTTCAACAAGCCGAGTTGTGGACAACCTCGGAGGATTCACGCGCTGTTCCTTCCGCGCGAATTTCCTAATGCAAAGCAAGCGTGAATCTCTGCGAGTGATTGACAACATTGCGATTGTCATTGGCGCAAACACATCGACCCAACAATGTAAATCACGCGTGTGTCTTTCCAAAATCCGCCCATGAATTTCTTTGAGCAACAAGATCAAGCGCGACGTCGCACAACTTGGCTTGTGCTTCTTTTCCTGTTGGCCGTTGTGTGCGTTGCGCTCAGTTTCTATGGGCTCGCCCTGTTTGTCATTGTTCCTCAAGCGCAAGATCGGGGCGCCAGGGGCGTGGACCTTTGGTGGAACCCGGAAATTTTCATGCAAATCACCGGCGCCGTTTGTCTGATTATTTTTCTTGGAGCGGGCGTGCAACGACTTCGACTTGGCGGCACCGGCAAATCTGTGGCCGAGGCGCTTGGCGGCCAACCACTTCAAGGCTCAACCGACAATCCCGATGAACAAAAGCTGCGCGATGTTGTGGATGAAATGGCCATCGCCAGCGGCATGCCTGTTCCGCCAATTTATATTTTGCAAGAGGATGCGATCAACGCGTTCGCCGCGGGAAAAAATCCGCAAGACGCTGTTCTTGGTTTCACGCGCGGCGCCATCACGCAACTCAACCGCGATGAGTTGCAGGGCGTCACCGGACATGAGTTCAGCCACATTGCGCACAAAGACACGCGGCTCAATTTACGAATTGCGTGCGTGGTGGCGGGCATTATGTTGATCGCGCTCATTGGGCGCGTCGTGCTTCAGGTTGCGGGTCGAATAGCCACCGCTCCGCGCATGTCTAGTAAAAAAGATGATCGTGGCAGCGCGGCCCTTTTGTTTGTTGCTGTTGGTCTTGGGCTTCTTGTTGTCGGCGGTATTGGCGCTTTCTTTGGTCGACTTCTTCAAGCGGCCGTCAGTCGCCAGCGTGAATTTTTGGCCGACGCATCAGCCGTGCAATATTCCAGAAATCCGGCTGGCATTGCGTGCGCGCTGCGGCGCATTGGTGGTTTACCTTTCACGCCCATTCAATCGCCCACCGCTTCTGGGCTGAATCATTTCTTCTTTTCAAAGTCAATTCACTCTTGGCTTTCCACGCATCCCCCGCTTCCAGAGCGCATTCGACGCATTGAACAAGGTGGTTTTGTTGGCGATGTTGTTGGCGATTCTTCACTCTCAACACCCACCAATTCTGCTGCAAGTTTGTCGGCGGGATTTGTGGCGAATGCTGCCGCGCAAACATTCGCTGATTCCCCCGCGGGACCGACCGAATCACAACAAACAAACCGCGCGGCGTTGCACGCGAGTGGTCGCCCAATGACGCGCGCCGATGTTCTTCAAGCGACCATGTCAAAAGCGGTTGCGCAAGAATCGCTTGCTGGAGCCAACTCTCTTTTGAAAAAAATTCCAGACGCTGTGCGCAACGCGGTGCGTGAGCCGCTTGATGCGCAGGCGGTTTTATTATTGCTTGTCACGGGAGCGCAAACAAACATGCGTGACACCGTGCGCGCGCTCACGCTTGAACAACTTGGTGAAACAATGGTCGCGTGTTGGGACAGGCTTGCGCCCCACATGTTTGAGTTGCCAGATGAAACCCGCCTTGTTGTGCTTGATCTGTGTGTTCCAACATTGACCCAATTGACCAAACAGCAATATGTCGCGTTTCGAACCGCGCTGACCGCGGCCATGCGCTCGGATAATCAAGTTGATTTATTCGAGTGGATGACGCGCATTGTTCTGACCCGAAGAATTGAAACTCGCTTTGGCGCGCTGTCACAAAAAAAAGCGACGCGCTCCATGCGGGACTGCTCTCAAGACATGCGAATTGTGCTGGGAACATTGGCACACGCTGGTGGCTCATCTCATGGCGACCGCTCGTTTGATCTTGGAACTGCGGCGTGTGGATTGAACGGGCTTACATTTCCAAGCGCCAACGAATGCGCGCTTGACGCGCTCCATTTTGCCCTTGAAGGCCTGGACACGCTTGAGCGAGGCGACCGACTTCTTCTTGCGAAAGCGCTGGTGTGCGTGGCCGCCGCCGACAATGTGTACAACACGCAAGAGTTGTTGTTGCTTCGCGCGTTCGCGTATCGCTTGGATATTCATCTGCCAATACTTTGACAACGCGGTCTTGAAAATAAAATCTAAATCACTGTTTAGAGAGTCTGACTTTCTTTCAATATGTAAATTGATTTTTCAAAGACCGCAAAAATTCACCTTGTAAGATGCTTTCATGGTTCTTCGCGCCATTCTAATTTCCTCTCTTGCGTTCATTGCGGCCTCCTGCGCCGCAAGTCCTCGTCAAAAAACAATTCAACCCGTGGATGCACGAATACCACAACTTGTCGGTCGTTGGATTTTTTCACCTGGCGACAGTTCTTTTTCACAAGACCCCAAGGCCGTCAAGCAAGATGATGCCATTGAAAGCCCAATCGGATCCACTCTTTCTTTGGGTGAGGGTGGAATCATGACGGCGCGCTCCGTGGATTTTGTGCGACGTGGAACCTGGAAAATTTCAATGGGTTCTATGAAACTTATTATTGATCCACCACCAGAGCGACGCGAGTTGTCGTTTGTTCCCCTTGTTGAGTTGGACCGCCTCACGCTGACGGGGACGGATGGTGTTGTGTTGGTGTATCAACGAGACACGTTTATCGCTCTTCCAAATACAAACCCAGTGTTGCCCGCCTCAGAAAATTTAAAAAGCGCGGCGCCGTCAGTCAAAAAATAAAGAGCACGCTTATGAATAAAGATTCCCGTCCACAAATCTGGGTCATTCGCCACGCTGAAACCGAATGGAGTTTAAATGGTCGACACACGGGTCGAACAGATATTCCGTTGACCGCGCGCGGAAACGAGGCGGCCGTTGAATTGAAACCCTGGGTCAGCGCCATGCAATTTGGAACCGTTCTTTCAAGCCCGCGCACTCGCGCAATTCATACAGCGCAACTTTGTGGTCTTGAAAATCAAGTTCGGGTTGAGCCGCTTCTGGCGGAGTGGGATTACGGCGATTATGAAGGATGGACATCGCTTGAGATCGCGACAAAAAATCCTGGTTGGGATTTGTGGCATCACGGCTGTCCTGGTGGCGAGCATCTTTCGGATGTTCATAAACGCGCCGTGCAATTGCTTGATCACTGTAAATCACTCTCTGGAAATATCGCCATGTTCACGCATGGACATTTTTCGCGCGTGCTGATTGCCACCTGGCTGGAATTACCCGTCACGCGCGGCAGAAGTTTTGCCATTCGCGCTGGCAGCGTGAACGTGCTTGGTTGGGAGCACATCAACAAAGTTATTTGGAGCATGGGCGCGGTTCCGTCTGGACCGGGAGTGGGTCGTTGACATTACAAGCGCGTGAACCATTACTTTTGCAATATTCAAGCGGTTGTGGCGACAAAACCAATTCGCGCGCCGTCGCAACAATCACTTTGAATGATCCAGATCGTCGCAACGCGCTTGGTAACGACATGTTCACCGCGCTTGAAAACGCCTTGACTGATATTCAAAAACACTGCGCCACACAAAACACAAATCAATTTGGCGCCACAACCAATTCGTTCAATAATTCCACAACGCGCGTAGTTGTTCTTTGCGCCAATGGTCCTTCGTTCTGCGCTGGATTTGATCTTCGCGCCGTTGCCAACGACGCAAGTGGTTCGCAACCCGTGCTCTCCAACTATTTACATCGACTTCATCGCTGCGTGGAAATGATTTCACAACTGCCGGCCATCACCATCGCCGCGGTTTCGGGTGCCGCGCTCGCCGGCGGCTGCGCGCTTGTTTCGGCCTGTGATTTTGTCATCGCAACGCCCGACGCCAAGTTTGGATATCCAACTCACGCCATTGGTTTATCACCAGCCATTAGTGGTCCAACACTTTTTTCGCGCATGGGCTTGGGCGCGGCGCGCGAGATGTTGTTGGGTGGCCAAATTATAAATGGCACGCGCGCTTTTGAATTGGGTTTCGCTTCACACTTGACCACCGCGTCGTTGGCGTGCGAAAACCCGACCCATCAAGTGTCTGCGCATAACCATACAAGCGCACTCGCTCTAGAAACTTCCAATCTCACAAAGATTTTGTTGGCCAAGGGCCCATTGGCGCTTTTCACAACCAAGCATTGGCTGCAACAACTTGATCCACTTTCACACCACACACACCGCTCGTCAGCTCTTTCTGCAAGTCATTCTGGTGTTGGTGGCGCAGAAAGTGTTGATCGAGTTGCTGCTGTTTGGAAGCAGCGCGCCTAGTTCGCTACTCTTTCAGACATGAACGAGTTGGTCCACATCAATTCAGCGCATTCCGCCGCGGGAATTATTCACGTTTCACTCAATCGACCCGACGCCCGCAACGCGCTGAATTTTGAACTTATTGAACAACTTGAACACGCCGTAAAAACTGTCGCCGCAAATTCCGCCGCCCGCGTTCTTGTTCTGTCTGGCAACGGAAAATCATTTTGCGCCGGCATGGATCTTCGCGGCGTTTTAAACGACGCGCAAAAAATGGGTCTTATGTTGCATGGACTCGCGCGCGTGGGTTTGGCTCTTCGCAAACTTTCTATTCCAGTCATTGCCAAAGTGCAGGGTGCGGCCGTTGGTGGCGGGTGCGGCCTTGTGGTTGCCTGTGATTTTGCATTCACTCACGAACAAGCCAAATTGGGCTACCCAGAGGTTGATCTTGGAGTGTGTCCCGCGGTTGTCGCTCCGTTTCTTATTTCAAAAGTCGGCGCGGGTCGCGCGCGCGCGCTTCTTCTTGCGGGCGGACTTGTTGATGGCAAAGAAGCTGTGCGTATTGGTCTTGCCACTCATCTAGTTTCTATTGATGAACTTGATAGCGCAACAACGGACTTCGCTCAAAAATTATCCGCGGGTGGTCCAAACGCTATCGCCACCACCAAGCGTTGGTTGCATGAACTTGATGGTCTTCTGAATGAATCCACTTTGTCCAAGGCCGCTGATCTTTCCGCGACAATCATTGCGGGAAGCGAAGCGCAAGAACGATTGCGCGCCCGCTTTGAAACACATCAAAAATAAATCATGAATCAAACTCCCCTTCCAGTTGAAATTCGCGCGGACAAGATCGCGGTTCTTTCGCTCATTCCAAATCCATCCAAGCCGCGCGGCGGAGTTGTTGTGCTTGATCGTTGGTTGATTGATTCACTTGATGCGTCCCTCTGCAAACTTGCGGAACAAGATTTATGCGGACTTATTCTTCAAAGCACAAGCGAGCGCGTGTTTGTGGCTGGCGCGGATCTTGCGGAAATCGATGCGCTTAACGACGCCGACCTTGATGTGTATTTGCGCGCCGGAAGCGTGGCCTACGGACGCATCACCAAACTTCCATTCACCAGTGTCGCAATTATTCACAAGGCCGCGCTTGGTGGCGGACTTGAACTTGCAATGCACTGCGACGCGCTGATTGGTGCGACACCCGCGACTGGTGAAAAAAGTTGGAAGGTTGGACTTCCAGAATGCGGCCTTGAAATTTGTCCTGGTTGGGGCGGCACCATGATGCTTGCCGCTCGCATGGATATTTCCAAGGCCATCATGGCCACCTGCACCGGAACTCCATTTGATGCAACCGATATTCCAAACGGCCTGTTCACAAAAAATATTTCGGCTGGTGAATCACCTGTCGAAGTTGCGGCCGCTTGGATCCACGCCAATCCAAAAATCCAAACACTTCGCTCGCCGCTTTCCATAGCCGACCCGCAATTTCACCAAGCAACATTCGCCGCGCTTGAACTACTTCAAACAACGTTGCCAAACACCGCCGCCGCGCGCGCTGTGGTTGACGCAATAAAGACGGGTTTGCAGCACGGCTTTCAGGCTGGCGTCTTGTGCGAACAAAAACACCTTATTGAATTGCGGCATACTCCCGAGGCCCGCACGCGCCTTGATGCGTTTTTGAAGCGATAAACCCCGCAATCAATTGGGCTGCATGCATATTCTAAAATAATTTACATTAGAAGTTTTTTAGGGGTTGATCCTTGTCGCTCGTCAGCGTTGAATAGACAAACTTGTCCTGACCATCTTTAGGAGTTCATTATGTCCGCCACCAATCTTGCCACTGATTTGAAAAACGTTTCTGAAAAAGATCGCAAACAAATCGAGCAGGCTCAAGAAATGCTTGGGCCAGATCCGGCCAAGATGGGTCTTGTGAAAAATTATTTTTGGGGAAACTTCCGCGAGAGTGTTGCGTTTCCGTATCCAGAAAGCTCCGCCGAGGAAACAGCGCGCTGCGATCAACTTCTTGCCGCGCTTGAGCAATACTTAAAGACCGAGCACCCGGCGATTGAGATTGATCAAAAGCAGGAAATTCCAGAGTGGGTTGTGAAGCGGCTCTTTGATTTGGGCGCGCTTGGCATGACTATTCCAAAGGAATACGGTGGCGGAAATTTTGGAATCACCAGCTACAACCGCTCGCTTGAACTCATTGGCCGTTATTGCGGAAGCACCGCGGTGCTTGTGAGCGCGCATCAAAGTATTGGTTGCAAAGCGCTGATGCTCTTTGGAAATCCAGAACAAAAGAGCCGTTTTTTAACAAGAATGGCCAAGGATTCACTTTCCGCGTTTTGCCTAAGCGAGCCCAATGTTGGTTGCGACGCCGGCGGCCAGGAAACGCGTTGTGAAATGAGTCCTTGCGGAAACTTCTACATTCTCAATGGTGAAAAGAAATGGGCTACAAGCGCGGCGCTTGCAGGTTTCTTCACCGTCATGGCAAAACAAAAACTGAAAGACCCAAAGACAGGAAAAGAAAAGGACGCGGTCAGCGCGCTCATTTGCACTCCCGACATGGAGGGTGTTGAAATCTTCAGCCGCAATCGTTCCAAGTGCGGCATTCGCGGAACATGGCAAGCGCGCATCAAGCTCACCAACGTCAAGGTGCCAAAGGAAAATCTTCTTCACAAAGAAGGCCGCGGACTCAACGTTGCGCTGACCTGTTTAAATTATGGTCGTTGCACGCTCAGTGCGGGCATGTTGGGCGGCGCCACTTTCGCCTTTGAACAAGCGTGTAAGTGGGCCAAATATCGATATCAATTCGACCGACCCATCGGAGAGTTTGATCTCATTCAAGAAAAAATCGCGCGCATGGGTGCGCGCCTGTACGCCATGGACGCCATTCTGTACATGACCACTGGTTTCCTGGATCGACATGATGAGGACATCATGTTGGAAACCGCAATGTGCAAAGTGTTCTGTAGCGAAATGGGTTACCGCATTGTGGATGACACCATGCAAATCATGGGCGGCGAAAGCTATATGACCGAAAATGGCATTGAGCGAATTTGGCGCGACTCGCGCATCAACATTATTGTTGAAGGCGCCAACGAAGTCATGCACAGTTTCATTTTCGCATACGGCTCTAAGCAACTTGGTGAGTGGATGCTTTCCGTTCGCTCAAATCCATTGAAGGCCGTCAGTAGCGCCGTCAAAATTGGTGGCGAACTTTTCCTGGGCATTCGTGGTGGTCTTCCAAAGGCCGACAAATTGCATCCACGCCTGCGACATTTTGGTTTATCAACCATGATGCACATTCGTGAACACAGCCATCAAGTGAAGATGGCTTTCAAAGAGCACGAGGAAAAACTCATCACAAATCAATCCGTGCAAGCACGTCTTTCCATGTGCGCGCTTTGGATTCACGCCGTGGTGTGCTCGCTTTCCAAACTTGACCGCGCGCTTCGCAATGGTCTTGAAGGCAACGCGCTTGAACATGACATGGCAATGGTTGAACACCTTGTTGCCATGGCAAATCTTGAAATTGAAGCGGAAATTCGCTCATTGCACAACAACACGGATTCCACAATGAAGCGCGCCGCGGCCGCAGCAATGAAGCGTTCGGACTCGCTTCCAAATTCCTTGTACACCATTCCGGAGCGCACCATGGATTTAAAGGCGCGTGGTTCTGGCCAAAAAGTAAATCAATCATCTATTCCACAATTTGGTTCTGGAAGCGTGTTTGATGGAATCAAAGTTGGAAAATAATTTGGATTTTTTCGGTTCTTTCTTTAACTCATACGGAAGGTTGCACTCATGAAACTTTTTGAAACGCTCGCGGATCATGGACACGAACGACTTTGTTTTCACCACGATCCAATCACGGGTCTTCGCTCCATCATTGCCATTCACAGCACCGCTCTTGGCAACGCGCTTGGTGGCACGCGCCGCTGGGCATACTCCGATGAGGCAGAGGCAATTCGCGACGTGCTTCGACTTTCAGAAGGCATGACCTACAAATCCGCTGCCGCTGATCTTCCAATGGGCGGCGCAAAAAGCGTCATCTTGATCAAGCCAGGTCAAGCCGCAACAGAGGCGGAGGGCCGAGCCATGGGTCGCTTTGTTGACACCATGAATGGCGCCTATATCGCGGCGGAAGACGTTGGCGTGACGCCGCAATTCTGCGATTGGATGGCTGAAGAAACTCAACACGTCATGGGTGGTGAAACCGTGAGTCATGGTGGCGACCCAAGTCCATTCACCGCGACCGGTTGCTTTAACGCCATGAAGGCGTGCTTAAAACACCTTGGTCGTAAGGTTGATTTCTCAGGCATGACGGTTGGCGTGCAAGGCGTTGGTGCAACGGGTTACCGAGTTGCTAAGTTGTGCAAAGAAGCCGGCGCCAAAGTGATTGCAAGCGATGTCAATCGCAGTGCTCTTGAGAAGGCCGTCAAAGAACTTGGAATTTCCGCGGTGGGCGACAACGAAAATATTTTCACCACCAAGGTCGACATTCTCGCTCCGTGCGCGCTTGGTGGCATTCTTGATGACCGAACCATCACCAACCTGAAGTGTGAAATTGTGTGTGGTACCGCCAACAATCAATTGCTGCATGCGATTGATGATGGCGCGCGCCTGAAAAAGTGCGGCATTTTGTACGGTCCAGATTTTGTTGTCAACGCCGGCGGTCTTATTCGCTTGGCTGGTTTGTATTTGGGAATGACAGAAGGCCAGATCAATCAAAAGATTGAGCAAATTGAGCACACAACAACTTCAGTATTGAAAGAAGCAAATACCGCCCACAGCACGCACGAAGCCGCTGTCGCGTATGCCAAGCGTCGTATTGAACACGGTCGCGCAAATTCAAAACGGGTCACCACCACCGCTTCATAATTCTCTGAAGTCGTTCGGTACACTTTTGCAATCGCCAGAAGGTCTGCTGTCATTATTTGAAAAATTTATTTGTCACAGGAAGTCACCATGCCAATCAAAAGCGCTTTCACTACCACTATTGATCACGTCTCCATTCTGGACGCGAACGCCAACTTTGATGAGAAGTTGGGATCTGGTCTGATTCCTGACGCGGATCTTGTTCATCTGTATGAGCACATGTGTGTGTGTCGCCATCTTGATGAAGTCGCTTTCAAACTTCAACGCTCTGGTCGCATGGGAACTTTTCCACAGAACATGGGTCAAGAGGCCACAAGCATGGGCGCGGCGTATGCCTTGGACAAAACTGATTGGCTTGTTCCTTGTTACCGAGAAAATGCTGGTCTATTTTGGCGCGGCCTTCCAATGGAAATGATTTTGTTGCATTGGATGGGTGATGAACGCGGCAACGCAATTCCGCGCGAGTTGTATTGCATGCCTCTTGCCATTCCTATTGGAACGCAAATGTTGCACGCCACTGGTTTGGCGTGGGCGTCGAAATATCGTGGTGAAAAGCGTCTGGCATGCACGTTCTTTGGCGATGGCGCAACCAGCGAAGGCGACTTCCATGAAGCCATGAATTTCGCGGCAAATCTAGACATTCCCGTGATTTTCTTCTGCCAAAATAATTTCTGGGCCATCAGTGTTCCAGGAAAAATTCAGTGCTCCGCTCCAACCGTTGCGCAACGCGCCGTGGCGTACGGAATGGACACTATTCAATGTGATGGCAACGATATTTTCTCCGTTGTGTATTGCGTGCGCAAGGCCGCCGCACTTGCGCGCGAAAAAGGTCGTCCGTTCTTTATCGAGGCCGTCACCTATCGCTTGGGCGATCACACCACCGCCGATGATGCGCGTCGCTACCGCGACCAAGCCGAAGTTGACGCGTGGAAAACCCGCGATCCAATTCTTCGCATTCGTAAATTCCTAACCACGCGCGGCCTTTGGGATGACACCAAGGAAGCTGCGCTTGCTGAGCGCGCGGAACGTGACGTGGCCGCCGCGGTTGAGCGTGCGGAATCCATCGCCCCACCAAGCCGCGACGATTTCTTCAACAATATGTTCGCGACAATTCCACCAGACCTTGCTCTGCAACGCGACACCATGCAAACGCACGGCATTGGTCAGGACCCATCCCAAATTGACGGCGCGGTTATTGAACTGCCCGCAAAAACTTCACACTAAAGGAACAACACCATGGCGAATCTCACACTGGTGCAAGCAATTAATTTGGCGCTCATTCAAGAAATGGAGCGCGATGAACGCGTGCTTATTCTTGGCGAAGATATTGGCCTGAATGGCGGTGTATTCCGCGTCACCGAAGGTCTTCACAAACGTTTCGGTGGTAAGCGTGTTGTCGACACCCCGCTTGCGGAAAGTGGAATCATTGGAACAAGTATTGGTCTTGCCATGGCTGGTCTGCGTCCGGTTCCAGAAATTCAATTCGAAGGATTTCTTGGGCCAGCGTATGACCAGATATGTAGCCACGCCGCGCGCATGCGCACTCGAACCCGTGGCGCCATGACTGTGCCTCTCACTATTCGCATTCCTGTTGGCGGCGGAATTCACGCGCCAGAACTTCACTCGGATAGCCCAGAAAGTATTTACATTCATCAACCTGGTCTCAAGGTGGTCATGCCCAGCAGTCCGTATGACGCCAAGGGTTTGTTGATCTCCGCCATCCGTGATCCAGATCCCGTCATGTTCTTTGAACCCAAGCGTATTTACCGCGCTTTCCGCGAAGAGGTTCCTGAAGATGAATACACGCTTCCGCTTGGCAAGGCGCGCGTGGTGTGTGAAGGAAATGAAATGACCATTGTGAGCTGGGGTGCCAGTGTTGTTCAATGCATGCACGCCATTGAGCGCGGCGGTCGTTCAATTGAATTGATCGATCTTCGCACGCTGTATCCATTTGATATGGACGCGGTGGAAGCCAGTGTTAAGAAAACTGGGCGCTGCGTCATTGTGCACGAAGCCCCTAAAACATGCGGCTTTGGCGCTGAAATTGCGGCGCGCATTATGGAGCGCTGCTTCTTATATCTGGAATCTCCAGTGCAGCGGGTGGCTGGATTTGACACCATCATGCCTTACTACAAACTTGAACTGGACTACATGCCAGACGCGGATCGAATTGCGCGCGCAATCGAGGAAACCGCCGCGTACTAGTTTGTGTTTGACACATCACCCACTCATTCCTCACATTCCTTCACTCTTCATTCACTCTTGGAGAACTTCACATGGCCGGCGTAAAACAACCTGACGATAAAAGTCATTTCATTCTTCCTGATCTTGGTGAGGGTGTTCACGAAGCCGAACTCATTAAGTGGCGCGTGCAGGTTGGTGACTCTGTAAAAGAACTTCAAACCATAGCCGAAATGGAAACCGACAAGGCCCTTGTTGAGGTTCCAAGTCCTTGGACTGGTGTCATTGGTGAACTTTGTGGCAAGGCCGGTGACACTATTTTGGTTGGAAGCGTTTTAGTTCGTTATGCGGCAAAGGGTGCCGCTGTTGCCGCCACAACAAAAACTGTTTCCGCTCCAGCAAAACAAAATGCCGCTCCCGTTTCTGTTTCAAAGACAGAAACAAAAACCGATCCAAACGAGGACGCTGGAACAGTTGTTGGAAATGTCAGCGGATCGCTTGGTGTTCCAAGCCAATTCGCGCGTCAACCAGAACACGAAACCGCTTCTTCCAGCACGCATCGTTCGCTGGCCACTCCCGCTGTTCGACGAATTGCCAAGGAGCTTGGTGTCAATATTCAACAGGTTCGCGGAACCGGTCGCGGTGGCCGCGTCACCGCCAGTGATCTTCAAGCCGTAAGTCAAGGCGCGGTGGATGTTGCGCGCGAAACAACCGCTTCGCGTGTTGTGATGGCCCAACCTATCAACCGTACAACCGTGAATGACAATGCGGTTACCACAACCTCGGCGGCGATTTCTGTGGCGTATCCAAACGTGAATCGTGAAGGCGTGAAAGAATGTATTCCATTCCGTGGAATCCGTAGAAAGATTGCGCAAGCACTTGATTTGTCCGTGAAGACCGCCGTGCATTTCACCGTGGTCGACAGCGCCGATGTCACCAAGCTTGATCGCAAGCGCAAGGAATACGCGGCCGCGCTTGGCACAAAATTAAGCATGTTGCCATTTGTCATGCTGGCTGTTTGTAAGGCGTTGCGTAAACATCCAACGCTCAACGCGAATGTGGATGACGCCAATGAAGAAATTTTAATTAAGGATCCAATTCATCTTGGTTGCGCCGTGGACACGGATCACGGCCTTATGGTTCCTGTTCTTCGTAACGCCCACCAGAAAAATGTTGGCGAGCTGGCCTCACTTGTGAAAGAGCTCGCGGAGTCCTGCAAAAACCGCAGCGTTGCCCGCGAGAATCTTGTGGGTGGAACATTCACCATGAGCAATGTTGGTAGTTATGGCGGAACATTCGCCACTCCAATTATTAATTATCCAGAGGTCGCCATTCTTGCTGTTGGCCGCGCCAAGGAGCAGGTTTTGACAAAAGATGGCGCCTTCTACGCCGGACTTGTTCTGCCTTTAAGTCTTTCGTGCGATCACCGCATTGTGGATGGCGCCGAGGGCGCGCGATTTTTAAACACGGTGCTTGGGTTTCTTGAAAACCCAGACAAGCTGTTGGCTTAATCCACCGCGCGTTTTGTCGACATTCCAAATCCGTGTGTCAGTCGTGTTTGGTTAGACTGTCAGAATGAAGGCGATTTTAAAATCTATCTTTCTTACAACGCTCGCTTTGGGTTCCGTGGCATTTGCGCAAAGCGATGCGCCACCTCTTCCCGCAGAAATCAATCCGCCCGGTTGGCCCCTTGCTGGTTACGGCTTGGCGTTTTTGTTGGTGGGTGGCGCCGTGTATGTCAGCATGTATGTGTCCAAACGTACAAACATTGATTAAGGAATTGACATGAAAAATAAAAAACCACTGAAACCTAAACACGCTCTTCTTATTTTAAACACCGTTCTACTTGTTCTACTTGGTGTGGTCACGCTTGGACCCAGCGCCAAAGCCCAAAACACTCGTTCACGCGGTCAATACATCATGGTTGGTGGCAAAAGCGTCATCAACCAACCCGGCGTGGCGTACATCTTGGATCAATCGAATCAAGAACTTATTTCTGTTTCATGGAACGACACTTCCAAAATCTTGACTGGTGTGGGTTACCGAAGTATTTCAAAAGAGATTGAACAGGGTCAAAAAAGTCGCTGATGCGCGGGAGAATTTGCAATGAGAAAAAAAACGAATAACTTTCAAATGAACACTGTTGGGTTGTGGGCAAGCGCCTTTGTTCTTGGTGGTCTCATCTTGACCCAGGCGGGTCGCGTTCAAACCGCGCAGGCAGATTCTACTTCGGGTAGCAGTGGGTTTTCCATCTCAACCATCACAAGTGGAGTTCAGTTGGGTGCCGATACCTACGATCTTCTTTGGGTTATTGATGATCGAAGCGAAACCCTGATGATTTTTTACGGGGATGTGAGCAATCGGGTTCTTGATGTGCGCGCCGTAAAAAATATTTCAGACATGTTTAAGCAAGCCAGGCCAAAATAATTTGCATTCCTTTTCACGCGTCAGGATTGGAATTTAGAAATCAATGAAGTCTGAAACATTGTTCAAATTAAGTCCCCCTGTTGACGCGATTATGGCGAAGCGCCGCGCCGCCTCGTTCACCACGCGAAGCATTAAAAATGCAACAAAATCGTCTGGACTTCGTCTGGCAATGTCCATGCTTGATTTGACCACGCTTGAGGGCAAAGACAGTCCCGAAAAAGTGCGCGCGCTTTGCGCAAAAGCAATTTGCCCGCATGTTTCCAGTGTGCCACTGAAAGATCCGGTTCCGCATGTTGCCGCGGTATGTGTCTATCCAATGCTTGTTCCCACCGCCAAGCAGGCGTTGGTGGGTCACAATATAAAAATTGCCGCGGTGGCGACTGGTTTTCCAAGCGGTCAATATCCGCTGGATATTCGCTTGAAAGATGTCCGCGCCGCGGTCGCCGCGGGTGCGGATGAAATCGACATGGTGGTCAGCCGTGGATTATTTCTCGCTGGACAATTTGATGTTTTTCAAAAAGAAATTGTTGAAACAAAAGACGCGTGTGGACCAGCCCATCTCAAAATAATTCTTGAAACAGGCGAGCTGGAAACACTCGACAATGCGCGCCGCGCCAGTGATCTTGCCATCAATGCGCTTTTGGGTCGTCGTGGCGCAAAACCACTTTCAGACGGTGAAGTTTTTATCAAGACAAGCACTGGAAAAATTCAGCCCGCCGCAACCATGCCGGTCACCCTTGTCATGCTTGAGGCTATTCGTGACACGTTTCTCGCGGGTGGTCCAAAGATTGGCATGAAGCCCGCTGGTGGAATCCGAACCGCAAAGCAGGCGCTTCACTATCTTGTCATGGTGAAAGAAACCCTGGGTGACGAGTGGCTTACTCCAAATCTTTTCCGCTTTGGCGCAAGCTCTTTGGCAAATGACATTCTGCGTCAAATACTAAAAATTGAAACAGGCCGCTACGCCGCATCTTGGGATCTTGGGGAATAAGCCAAGGCAAGCGCCTTGATTGTGCTCACTGAATATGTAAAAACTTTTATTTCGCCGCGGGTGCGTTTGTTTGGAAAACGGGTTTTGTGTTTGGTTGATTCAAATCTAAATTTGCGCGCGTACCCATTGCCCACACAATTCCACCCAAAACATGTTTTCTAAATTCGGGTTCTAAAAAAGATTCTTTCGTATGGCCCATGCCCGTGTACCACGCACGCCCGCCATCAAATTCATGCATCCATGAAATTGGATGGTCTCCATTCATTGTGACTTCTCCCAAATCTTGATCGTTCACAGTCACCAACACTCGAACATTTTCCCTTGGATTTGTTCGAAACCTGTACCACTCATCCGCGCGTCTCCATGAATCTGGAAAATCAATTGTGCTGATGTGTGTCTTATCTTCTCGGCGCACGGTCGCCAAAATGACGTCCGTGTGATCTTTAAACCACGCTCCAACAAGTTGCCCATACCAAGGCCAGTCATATTCCGTATCTGCTGCCGCGTGAATACCGACAAATCCACCACCAGAATGTATGTATTGCTCAAACGCGCCCTGTTGCTCCTTGTTCAAAACGTCTCCGGTCGTGCTCAAAAAAACAATCGCTGAAAATCTTTTTAAATTTTCAATCGTGAACACGCCCGCATCCTCTGTTTGCTCCACCACAAAAGTTCCTTTTCCAATTTCACGCAATGCATACACGCCATCGGAAATATTTTTGTGCCTATACGCTTTTGTTTTTGTAAAAACAAGAATGTGTGGTGGATCGCCCGCTTTGTCGAGTATGGTTTTCTCAACGACGGCTTGGGTGTTTTTGCTTGCTGGGTTTTCTTGTTCTTTTTCGTTGGATTGGGGAGTGTTTACGCAACCCCAAAGCAGCAGTGTGGCCGCGAATTGAATCACAAAATGTATTTTTGTTTTTGGTGTCGGTTTGTATTTCATTTTTTTTCCTAAATCTATCGCAAGTATGCCTTATTTTTGGCTTGAATTGCGATGAGTGTTCGGGCTACGCTAAGGATCCGTGACCAATCCCCAATCCGCAAATGATCGAACACTTGCGCGGCACCCAAAGCCGCTTGGTGGTGACACGGCTCGAAATCTTCCAACTCCAACCATCAGTCTTTCGGCCTTTATTTTAAACAACGGCGACGAGAGCCGCCAGAATTTAAGAATTGGCAAGAAGCCTGAGTGGTTGCGTGCGCGTGTTCCTGGTGGCGAGGGCTATCTTCGTTTAAAAGCAATTATGGATGAGCACAAACTACACACGGTTTGCCAAGAGGCAAGTTGCCCAAACATGGGCGAATGTTGGAGCCGTGGTTCAGCCACCATTATGATTCTTGGCGACACCTGCACGCGAAGTTGTGGTTTTTGTAATGTGAAAACCGGTCGTCCCGCCGCTCTTGATTTGGATGAACCTCGTCGCGTTGCGGAAAGTTTGCGCTTAATGGATTTGAAACACGTGGTCATCACCAGTGTGAATCGTGATGAACTGCCCGATGGTGGTGCCGAAATATGGGCAGAGACAATTCGTCTCACGCGCGCGGCGTGTCCGCAGATGAGTATTGAAGTTCTTGTCGGTGATTTTTGTGGAAATGAAAAAGCTATTCAAACCGTTTGTGATGCTCGTCCGCGAATCATTAGTCACAACATGGAAACCGTTCGGCGCATGCACTCCGCCGTGCGTCCACAAGCGCGTTATGAACGATCTTTGAATGTGTTGAAACAATTCAAGGCAAGTGGACTGCTTACAAAAACCGGAATCATGGTTGGAATTGGGGAACATGACGAAGAAGTTCTGGACCTTATGGAAGATGTTCGACGCGAATCACAAGCGGACATTTTGACTATTGGTCAATATTTACAGCCAACGCGCAATCATCTTCCTATTGATCGTTGGGTTCGACCTGAACAATTTATTGAATTTAAAAAACAAGCGCTGAATCTGGGATTCAGAATTTGTGAAAGCGGTCCGCTTGTCCGAAGCAGTTACCGCGCTGATGAACAGGCCGCTTTAATCAGTGATCTTTGATTGCCGGAGGCAGCATTCTTCCAATCACCACTGGCTTCATTGGAAAATCAATTAAGCACTGGCGCAAATCTTGAAGAGTTAAATTCTCTATGCGTTCCATTTCTTTTTCGATTGGAATTGGTGGAAGACCGTACGCCCACTGGGAACCCAATCGATGCATTCGCCCCGATGGTCTTTCGCCAGCCAACGCAATTCCGGTGGCGATGCGCGCACGCGCTCTATCTAGTTCTTCCTGCTGCAGCGTTTGACTCAGTTGGCCCATCTCGGCATGCAATCTTTTTTCAACCTCCGCCACATTTTGGCTTTCACATGCGGCAAAAACTAAATATTCACCAAGGCCATCTCTTCCCTCAAATGAGCATGATGCTTCTTCCGCCAAACCTGTTTCCACAACGCTCCAATAAAATTTACTTCCCTCTCTGTCGCCAACAATCTGGCTTATCAAACTGCTTGCATATCGACGCATATCACCCAGTGCCGGCGCGGGCATCATCATTCCTATGTATGCGCGATTTGTGTTGGGCATGATCTGGGTGAATTCGGTTGGTGTGGGAGTGAATGGCGTGTGAACTCGACCAGGCTTTCCTCGTGGCCATTCACCACAAAGTCGCTGCGCTTCACTTACTACTTTTTCAAAATCAATCGGGCCCGCCACCGCCAAGACCATATTGTCGGCGGCGTATCGATTTGAAAAGTAGTTTGACATTTCATCCTTGGGCAACGATCCAACCGTTTTCTTTGTGCCCAAAACCCTGTGGGAAAGCGGATGACCCTTGTAATAGGACTCCATCATGCGTTCATAAAGACCCATGAACGGGTTGTCTTCATACATCGCTATTTCTTCAAGGATGACGCCGCGTTCCTCCTCAAAATCTTCGGTGCGCAATGCGGGTCGAAGAATGTCTGACAAAATTTCTATGGCGGAAAAAATGTGTTCGGGTAATACGTGCGCGTGAAACGCAGTCAGCTCGCCGCTTGTGAATGCGTTATGACTGGCTCCAATAAAATCAAAATCGTTGTTCACATCAAGCGCGGTTCTTCGCTCGGATCCCTTGAACATCATGTGCTCAAGAAAGTGGCTCACTCCCATTGTGTGGCTTGATTCATCGCGGGCGCCGGTTCGAACAAAAAATCCGGCGGCGGCCGTGTGGGTTGCCTGATCTATCTCTCCAATAACCACAAGTCCGTTTGAAAGCCTTGCTTCTTTATATACAAATGTCATAGGTCGATTCTAGTTCCTTGATCTCAATATCTCATTATCGGATGGGCTGGATGAGTAAAAAGAAAAAATAACTCAATTCATCCGTCTTTTGTTGCGTTCAGCCTACAGGTTTGCAATCAAATGCAATAGTTTGTGTATGGATTTCAAATCGTTTTCGCTACCCCCAAAAAATCCGCCACCTCTAAGTGATTTTGTCTCATTAGAAAATAGACGAAACCAACAGCGCGCGATTGGTTCTGGTGAAATTTTAATTTCTTGGCATCACGAACCAGATGTGCTTCGTGCTTATTCCACCTTGGATATCAGTGAAAATGGAGCCCGCGTTGTTCTTGATTGTTATCTACCCGACGGCTTAACCGGTCTCGCGCTTTTTCACCGTCCGACCGGTATTCGTATTGACCGTCCTTCCATCGTGGCCTGGTGTCGGGCCGTACGCGAGAATCAAGGAAGGCTTTTGAATTACGAAGCTGGTATTCGATTCTTTTAGCACCAAAAAACTTCTCGCACCAAAAATCTTAAGCTCGATTTGGTTTTTGGAAACCAATTGGTAGAGCTCCAAAAACCGCCGCCATTGTCATTGGTTCTTCGCCTAAAACATTTCGAAGGTGCGAAGCAAGCAATCGATTTGCTCTGTTCAACCCCTCGTCGTCGGTTGATGGTTCTTTGTGTGGCGCAAGTGATTCGAGCGCCAACATTGTTCCCCTTCGAATTCTCCAGTGTGTAGGTATTCCTGAATCAGTTGTAAACCTGCCTTCAATTGGATCAAACGCTAATGTTTGTGCTTGTGGATCTGGATCTTTCAATTCGGGGCGCCAACCCGTTTCTTCCAACAGTGACCATTGGAATCGCAACAACGAAAGATTGTGGGCCTCGCCATTTTGCAACACCCGAAGATGTTCAAGCGTGGTGGTATACAGCCCGGGATGTGGATCCGCGGTTGGCAGCATTCGACCAATCATGTCAGCCACGTACCAACCAGATCTATTCGCTTGAAGGTTGTCTCTTAGTTTTGGAAACGTTTCGCGGACATCCCACTCGGTCAGTGTTGCAAGCTCAGATTCTCTTTTCAAAATAAATCCAATATCTCCTCGCGAAAGAACATCAAAGCCGCCAGAAAATTTACCCTTGTCACGTTTTGCGCCCTTGGCAAGGCCGCGAACAATTCCGTTTGTTTTTGTAAACAGCACGGTGGTTTGGCTTGTTTCGGACCAATCCCAATGGCGTATACACAGAGCATCATCAAGTATTACTGACACTGAATTTATTTATTTGAAGATTTGTTTTTTTCGGCCAGCATCGCTTTCACGCTGCTCCGCGCTGACTCAACGCGGTTTCTTCCGGCCTGCTTCGCTTTATAAAGTGCTAAATCAGCGTTTTTGAGCATCGTTTCTGGTGTTATGTCATCACCGAAGTTTTCGGTGTCGCATATTCCAAAACTGGCGGTGACCACAAGGTCTGGATTGCTTGGCCACACTATGGATTCGATCGCCATGCGAAGTCGTTCCGCCACCTCGGTTCCACTTTCAATATTGGTGGAGGATAAAATTAATCCGAACTCTTCTCCGCCGTAGCGACACGCAATATCGCTTGTGCGTCCACCAGAAAGTATTTGCGCCACCTTTTCAAGAACGCTGTCTCCAAACGGGTGTCCAAACTGGTCGTTGAGTCGTTTAAATCGATCAACATCACAAAGCACAAGCGTGAGTGGTCGCGCGTGTCGCTTGGCTTCTGAAATTTCTTGGATCATTCGCTGATCGAAGTAGCGTCTATTCCAAAGCCCTGTCAGTCCATCAAGTTGCGCGCGTTGCTCTAGTAGTTTGACAAGGTGCTGTGTTCGTAGCGCGCTGCGCACGCGGGCCTTCAACTCAAATGCGTCGAATGGTTTGGTTATGAAATCAGTAGCGCCCATATCAAGCCCCTTGACTCGGTCCATGGGTTCGTTGGTGGCACTGATAAATATCACTGCAATGTTTCTTGTTTCGGGGTCTTCTTTTAATTTTTCCAACAACTCAAATCCGTTCATGGCATCCAGTGCGATGTCGAGCAAAATGGCTTCTGGCTTTAACGCTCTGGCTTTTTGTAATCCTTCCTCGGAACTCCTGGCGCCATGAAGCTCTAAACGCTCGCCCTGTAGACGTGTTTCAAGCAGACGATGAATAAGTTCTGAATCATCTATCGCAAGCACTCGCGGAATTGTATTTTCTTCAGCCATCTCTTAAGTGTCCTCTGAAATGTCTTTGCCTGCATGAACTCGATGCAGAATAGAAACAAAGTCCTCAAGATTTTTTTGGACATCTTGCTTCCAATCTTTTTTGGGTGCGCGGATTTTTTTTTCTATACCTAACGCCATTCTTGTGATCATGGGAAACCCATACCCACCACCCGCGCCCTTAAGTTGATGAATCATCTTGCAAAATTCATCTTTTTTGTCTTCACTAAAAAGTATTTCAAGAGCCGCAATTCTCTTTGGAATTTCATCTAAAAACATATTGATAATTTTAGGCATCCCTGGTTCGTCTAAAAAATCGCTGAAGATTGGTGCCATGATTTGTGTTCCTTGTTGGTCATTCAACATAATTCGTGTTCCTTTGAAGGTCAGATTTCCCCGGACTGTCTGCCTAATTTTCCTACTACCTCCAACCTTCTATTCAATTTTCCTTCTCCAAATAAAATTTCATAATTATCTTCAAATTTTAGGTTTATTGCTTGTTTGAATTCAAAGATCGCTACAATCGATTTTTTCCACGCCTAGCCGCGCGAAAGCGCCGTTTCAGGAGATTGAGCCATGATTCCAAAGCCTCCGCCCAAAGAAGGGCAATTGGGCTTCCTTTATTTGCCTCCGTACCGCATTCAGGGCATTAGTGTCGCTGGTGAGCAGACTGTTGTGCATATTCCAGAGCTGGACCTTGTTTTTGATATTGGTCTATGCCCTCGCGCAACCCTTGCTGCCGGAACGGTTTGTCTTAGCCACACCCACATGGATCATGTCGCTGGCCTTCCTTATTGGTTCAGCCAGCGGTCGTTTCAAAAACTAGGCACGGGTCGTGTTTTGTGCCACCCAAAGCTTGTTCGTCCACTTCAACTCATGATGGAATCATGGATTGATTTGGAAAGACAAAAGACCCCACATGAGATTGTGGGTATCGAACCCGATAGCCACTATCCATTGCGACCAAATTTAAATGTGCGCGCCATTGAAGTCAGTCACTCCGCGCCAACGCTTGGTTTTAGTGTTATTGAAAATAGAAGCAAGTTAAAAGAAGAGTTTCAGGGATTGCCACAAGATCGTTTGCGTGAATTGAAAATTTCTGGAACAGAAATTTCTCGCATCTCAGAAATTCCGCTCGTGGCTTTCACAGGTGACACAGAAATTGGTCCCTTCCTCTATCGTGATGAGTTCACACAAGCTAAGATCGTGATCACCGAATGCACGTTCTTTGAAAAAGAACATCGTGATCGGGCTCGTGTGGGTCGACATATCCATGTGGATGATCTTCTCCCTCTTATGGAGGCGTGGAAGGCGGAGTCTGTTGTTGTTGTGCACATGAGTCGTCGCACAAATCTGCCGTTTGCGCGCGAGCGCTTAAAAGAAGTTCTGGGCCCGCATATGAATCGTGTTCATTTACTTATGGATCACCGAACAAACCGCCAGCGGTTTGAACAGCAACTTCTTGAGAATGGCGAAACGCTAGGTAAAAAAACTTCTGCTCCAAGCGCCGCCGCTCCTGAGTCCTCTACCTAAAATCTTCACAAAATCTTTTAATTTGGTTGACGGGTGGTCAATATGGTTTTACATTGACTTGCCACACTTTGTCACGGATTTCATTGCGTGGATTGTTTTTGGAATCTCTCTGTTGATGATTTAAATGGACGCAAATCATCTTCTAACTCGCTCTCAAATTTCACTTCCATAAAGCCTGAAAATGTCCACCACCGACAAAGAACTTCAAGAAAAAATGTACGCCTATCTGCGGCGTCATCACCCAGAAATTTGTCGTCATTGGTTTGATCAAATTGCCGTCGCGGGCGTTGAGGGCGGCTTGTTGCGCTTGGTTGTTGACGAGCCTGTTCGGTTGAAATATTTACAACGAACATGTGTCGCGTCATTCACTGAAGCCGCGCAATCCGCTTCTGGTCGCTTGATGACTGTTCGCTTTGTTGCCTCTGATTTGGAGAAGGTTGATACCTCTGTAAAGTTGGTTCGACCCTCCGCTCACACAAGTGACAATAATTTTTCTGAAAGCCCAATTCTGCTTGATGAGCAAATGCTTCTCAGCCCTGATTATTGTTTTGATGGGTTTGTGGTTGGTCCAGGAAATCGTTTGGCCCATGCGGCGGCCCTTGCTGTGACATCCAAACTTGGCCGCGCATACAACCCATTCTTTATCCATGGCGCCGTTGGTTTGGGCAAAACGCATTTGTTGCAAGCCATCTGTCAGGCCACGCTTCGCAATCAACCGGCTGCGAGAATTTTGTACATCAGTTGCAACACGTTCATGGACGCCTTTCATGAAAGCGTGAAAGCTGGACGCATGAATGATTTCCGAAATCGTTTTCGAAACGTTGACTTGTTGGTCATTGATGACATTCACTTCTTGTCCAAGCGCGAGCAAACCCAAGAAGAATTTTTTCATACCTTCAACATGTTGCATCAATCTGGGCGGCAGGTTGTATTAAGTTCGGACGCGGCACCTTCTGAAATTCCTGACCTGGAAGAGCGTTTAGTCAGCCGATTTAACAGCGGCCTTGTCGCAAGAATTGATCGGCCTTGTTATGAAACGCGCGTGGCCATTCTGAAAGCCAAGGCAAAGCTTCATGATCTTCAGCTTCCTGAGGATGTACCCGCGTACGTCGCGGCAAGAATTGATTCAAATATTCGTGAACTTGAAGGTGCCTTAACTAAAATTCGTGGCGTGGCTTTGTCGCTCGGTCGAACAATTGATCTTGATCTTGCCAAAGAAGCCCTGGGCGTGAATATTCTTGTTGGTAGCTCCAAAAACAACCAGCCTTCCATGCAAACCATTCTTGATTCAGTGGCTCATTATTACGATGTAAAAATGACCGACTTGTTGGGAAAGCGGCGCCACAAAAGCGTGGTTTTACCGCGCCAAATTTGCATGTGGCTTGCTCGTCGACACACTCGATACAGCCTTGAGGAAATTGGTGGTTATCTCGGCGGACGCGATCACACCACGGTTCTACACGCCGTTCGTACCGTGACCGCGAAAAGCAGTATGGATGAGTGCTTACGAACAGATGTTGAACGTTTGGAAGAGGGCCTGAAGGCTTCTAGTTTGATCGCACCAACTTCCGCACACTAAATCAACAATTGATTTTTAAATGTGGGCAACCTTGCTGATCTGTTCGAGAAGTGTCGCTTAGATTTCTAATTTTTGCCCATTTAAAATTTCACGTCGAGCTAGGCGTTGTGTTGAAGAAAATTTGGAAAGCAAACCGAACGCTGCTTGACATCTTGTGCACGAATAAAAAAATTTATAAGTTTATGAATTCACTCTTGTTAGATTTATATCAAGGCTTTTGTCAACAATCAGACAGGGTCTTTATCTATGACTATGAATAGATCTATGGATATATAGAGAGACACAAGATCGTTTCATTTCATATGAAAAATGATTTATCGAGCCTTTTTAGGCTGACAATGAGAACAGAACACTGTTGACCTTTGCGCGCAGAGAGAGTGCTTCAGGATTGCGCCACAAGTCATACAAGGCTCTCCCCCTCGTCCGTACACCTTGTGGTCCTCTTGATAGGTTCCGCACCTTCCTAGGGCATCTGCGTGGTTTTGAATTGTGGAACCACCACCTCGAATTGATTTTTTGAGAATCGATTGAAGTTGACGAGTCAATTCTGCAAGCTCACGAAATGTAATTGAATGAGCCTTACGAAAAGGATGAATTTGAGATTCAAACAAAGATTCATCCGCATAGATATTTCCAACGCCAGCCACGATTGATTGATTGAGCAGTGCAGCCTTAATTGCGCACCGACGATTCTTCAATCCTTCAAAGAGTTCTTCAGTCGAAATGACTAGAGCGTCTGGTCCAAGTTTTGACCAAGCATTTTTACGCACCAAGGACATATTGTCATACGTGTGGACATAACCAAATCTGCGCGGATCTTTATGGTGAAGCTCAAATTTATTTCCATTTTGAGTCAGTGTCCAATGAATATGTACATGAGGAGCGCGCAAGGATTGAAAAGGATGAATGGTTACGGAACCACTCATGCCCATATGGAACAACATGACGCGTCCACAATTTGATTCCAAAACAAATTGTTTGCCATGGCGAACAATGCGCGCAATAGTGAGGCCACTGAAAAGGCGCGATTGATTTGATCCACCACGAATAAATCCAGGTCTATGCACGAACGTGGATAGAACCGTGGCTCCAACGCAATGCTGGGCTAAACCTCGACAAATTGTTTCAACTTCAGGTAGTTCCGGCACGCTTGAACTCTATACTTATTCCATGAACGAAACCGAATCAACAGGCATGTCTGAGCATGAAATTACGAATGAAATTGCCTGGGCTTTGCAAGCCGTTGAGCGGGTTCGTTCAGAGGTTCACAAGGTCATTGTTGGACAAGAACAAGTGCTTGATGAAATTTTATTGACCATGGTTTGCGGGGGACACGCCGTTGTGGAGGGCGTTCCTGGGCTGGCGAAAACTTTATTAATTTCAACCTTGGCAAAATGTTTATCGCTGCAATTCAGCAGAATTCAATTCACTCCAGATTTAATGCCCTCAGACATAACAGGAACAGAGGTCATTGAAGAAGATCGGTCCAGCGGCATGCGATCACTTCGATTTGTTCGTGGTCCAATTTTTGCCAATATTGTTTTAGCGGATGAAATTAATCGAACGCCGCCCAAGACACAGGCGGCCTTATTGGAGTCCATGCAGGAGCGTCAAGTGACCGTTGGCGGAGTCACGCATCGTCTTGCAAATCCATTCTTTGTTCTTGCAACACAAAATCCAATTGAGCAAGAAGGCACCTATTCATTGCCAGAGGCGCAACTTGATCGATTCATGTTGAACATTCGCATTGGATATCCAAGTGAGCAACAAGAATTGGAGATTGTGTCGCGAACAACTGGCCAAGAAAAATTTGACGCGGCTCCAGTTCTAGACGCGATGGATTTAATGCGCGTGCAAGCCGCGGTGCGTCGCATACCCATCGCAGACCATGTCGCGCGATATGCGTTGCGACTTGTTCGGGCAACACGCGCTGGAGAACGTGACGGTGCAGGGAATGAAAGCACTCCAAAAATTGTGAAGGATTATGTGTCTTGGGGCGGCGGACCAAGAGCAAGTCAGTTTCTGGTTTTGGCGGCAAAGGCAAAGGCTTTATTTTCCGGTGAAATTCACGTGCTTCCAAAGCATATTCAAGAAGTCGCCTTGCCGGTTCTTCGACATCGCATTGTCACCAACTTCAATGCGGAAGCGGACGGCGTGAATTCGGATGTGGTTGTGCAAACATTGTTAAACACAATTCCACTTGATACAACAACCAACCAGCGACCACTAGGCACACTGATCAAGTGAGTGGAACACCACTGCGCGCCGAGGCTTATCTGGCACCAGAAACTTTGGCGCAGCTTTCCCCATTTGAATTGCGGGCGCGAATGGTTGTGGAGGGCATTTCAAGTGGAATGCATTCAAGCCCCAAACAAGGAATGGCCGTTGAATTCGCAGAGCATCGGCCATATACGCCAGGCGAATCGCTTCGCCATCTTGATTGGAAAATGTTTGGACGCAGCGACAAGCTGTACATCAAGCGCTATCAACAAGAGACAAGCCTTGATGTTGTGATTTTGGTTGACTCCTCCAACTCCATGAGATTCTCAACCCTGCAAACAAAATCTGGATGGGGCGGAACAGATGCGGGTCGTTCGACCAATCAATGGACCAAATTTGATTGCGCAGCGGCAATCACCGTGGCGCTGGCCCATTTATGTTTACAACAGCGCGATCGAGTTGGTCTACAAATTTTTTCAGATGAAACCAAGTCAATCGTTCGAAGATCCGGAAGTCGCGGGCAGTGGAAAAGTATGGTGCAAGCGCTCGCCACGGTCCCAGTCAAAGGGGTCGCAAATCTTCCGCGCGCAGTGGACCAACTTGTCGCCAGCCTTGGACAAAGATGTCTTGTTTTTGTACTGAGCGACTTTCTATATCCACTGGACAAGGTTTATGAATCAATTGCAAAATTAAAATTTAAAGGACACGATTTGGTTTTGGCGCGAATTCTTGATCGTGGCGAACTTGAATTCAAGATTGATGGCTTGCGAAGATTTGAGGATTTGGAGGGCGCACAAGACATAGAGACCGAGGCCGAGAATATTCGCGCTCCATACTTGCAAGCACTGAAGCAACACGATAATGAACTTGAAAAACTAACCCGAAGTTTCGCTTTCGACATTTGCCGCATAGACAGCCACGATTCGGTTGGACCACCAATTACAAGCTTGTTAAGCCGCCGTGAAACATTAAATAAACACCGGGGATCACGGTGATTTTTGCAAGTCCACTGCTTGCGCTTGCGGCCCTTGGCGCGGCGTTTATTCCAATTCTGTTGCACCTATTCCTTCGTCGACCAAAGATCACGCCGTGGGGTTCCAACTTTCTTCTTCAAATAGCGCTTGCCAAAATTCAACGCCGAAGAAAATTCGAAAAGTGGATTTTACTTTTACTCCGAGTTCTGGCAGTGGCGCTTGTTGGGCTTGCGGCCGCCGGACCATTTGCAAAATCATGGATGCAAAAAGAAATAACAATAGATCGATGGATCATTCTTGATGACGGCGCGGCATCCGCGGAAATAAAAGCGAGTGGACTGAATGTTTTGGAAGAAATGAAACAAGGCATCATCAAGAGCGTCAATAATCAGAGCACTGGAGATCGATTGGCCATCGTGCTGGCTTCCACGCCCGCGCGAGTTTTAATTGAACCAACTACAAATCATGAGGCGGTCATTCAAGCCCTTGCAAAAATTGTTTGCAAAGAGGTTCCAAGCGATATTCCAACAGCGCTCGATAAAGCGTTTCCACAACTGGAAAATAAATCTAATCCAAGACAGGTTGAAGTTTGGAGCGGTTTTCGCCACGGAAGCGTGAATCTTGAAATTGCGCTTCCAACCAACCTTATCAATCGCGCAGAACAAGTCACTCTTATCACCACAAAACCACTGGAAAATGAATCTCAAAACCAAGCCCTATGGAAGTGTTCCGTCATTCGCTCTTCTGGCGAAACAGAGGACGCAAATCAACGCTTGGTCAAAGTACAAATCAGGCGAGAAGGAGCGCTTCCAAGTGGTGTGAATCAGGTTTTATTTCAGAATACCAGAAATGAAATGGTCGCAAAGAGTGATCTGGTTTGGAACGAGGCCGCAACAGAAAAAGAATTTGAGGTTCGGGTGAGGCTTGAAAAAGGAACACAACAAGGTGTTCAGGCCACAATTCAAGAAGATGCCCAACCATTGGACAATAAAATATTTCTTTCTTTCGATGCCCAGGATAATTCCAAGGTCACTGTGTTAGGCAGAAAAACACTTGAGCAAAACATAGAAAAACTTCCCGCTGAGAATTGGATTCTTCGAGCGATTGAATCAACAGGAACAAGTGTTCAAGAAATGGACGCGGAAACTATTTCAATCCGTCCACCACTGGCCTCCGACACCATCATTTTAACCAGGCCAGATTTAGTCGACCAAGCCGGTTGGTCATGGCTTCAAAATTTTTCAAAAGATGGCGGCGTGCTTGTCATTACACCGGCGGCTGATGTAGCGGAACAAAACTGGGCCGTTGATATAGAAAGACTTTTACAAATTCCAATTCGTTCTCAAAAGGAAATAAGGATTGGCGATTATCGTCTTGCTCCAAAGCAACCCCGCACTGGTCCACTGTCTTTATTGGGTGCGGAACTTGATATTTTATGCGAACCAATTCATATTGCGAAATATTTACCACTAGAAACCACGGATGCGGCCGCTCAATCTGCACTTCTGATTGAAAACGGAAAACCAATCATGTGCTGGGCCAAGCCCAAAAACGGAAGTGGAATTATTGTCATTCTTGCGGTGGCGCCAGTGTTGTCTTGGAGCGACTTGCCCATGAAGCCACTCATGGTTCCTCTCTTTCAAGAACTTGTTCGCGGCGGACGGATGATCGCAAGCGAGCAACAAGAGATACAAACAGGAAGCACGCCATCATTTGGATCACAAGCCGCGGGTGGAATGTTTGTTCCGCCTGCACAAAGCGGCGCGACAACAATTGAGCTTGATCAATTTGGTCAATCACAAAATCGTGTTTTGATTCCTGGATTATGGACGCTACAAAAGAGAAACACATTAACAAAAACATTCGCCGTCAATCTTTCGCCCGCGGCGGCATCCATTCAGCCACTTACAGCCGGGGCGGTGAAATCATGGTTTGCAACCGTGAAACCAATTCTGTTTCAAGATGAGAAACAAGAATCAAATCAAGACAATTCATGGAGTGTCGCGGATCCCGCGATTAGTGGAACACTTTTTCTTCTCGCCCTTGCTTGCGCGGTGATTGAATGTCTTCTTTCACGCAAAGGGTCACCAAGACCATTACAGCAAACCATAACGGCGGGCGCGTGATGGAATGGATTTTAAATCAACTCGGAGCACCTTCCGCGCAACAAGGCCAACCCTGGCATTTTGTATTTGAAAAACCAGCGCCAACATGGTTGTGGCTTGTTGGTCTCATTGTCATATTCTCCATGCCGATTTTTTCTTATGCAAATATCAGGGGCGGGCGCGGATTGAGAATTATTTTGGCTTCACTTCGAACGATTGTGCTTTTATGTATTGCCGCCATGGCAATGGAACCAGCTATTGAATGGCCGCAAGAAAGAACAGAACCAGATTTTGTCGAGGTGCTTGTCGATCGCAGTTCAAGTCTGCAGGTGCGCGACACCGCGGATGATCAAGGAAAAGCGATTTCACGCGCCGAGGTTGTAAACAACATCTTGAAAAAAAACGTGTGGGATACAATTGCCCAAGAACATAAAATTGATTGGGTTTCTGTAACAGGAACCGCGACGGTGGTCCAAGACAAGCAATCACTACCAGAGGCGCTTGGCAATAGAACACTTCTTGCCTCCGCGCTCAACGAAACACTTCAAAGAAATTTAGGCCGTCCACTTTCTGCAATCGTGGTCTTATCAGATGGACGAAGCCAAGACGCCCTAAACACCACAACGCTTCGCCAAATTCAGTCAATGGGTGTGCCGGTATTCACAATTCCTCTTGGTGATCCCAACGGCATGAATGATCATGCGGTTGTTTCTGTGGAAGCGCCACAAACAGGATTTTTACTCGATCAAATTCCAGTTCAGGCTCAGGTGTCAACAAGAAAACCAAGCGAGAAAATTCACGTGGTGTTACGCGAGAAGGACACGCTTAAAAAAATAGATGAACAAGATGTGGTTTCGGGTCCGGATGGAAAAGCAAACATAACGCTCATCGGTCAAGGTTCCAAACCCGGAAGCGTTGTTTGGGAGGTTGCAATTGACGGAACACCAGATATTGATCAATCCAATGACATACAGCGTGTCGACATTTCCTTTATTGATCGACCGATTCGTGTTTTGTATTTGGATGGTTGGCCAAGGTGGGAATTTAGATACATCAAAAACATTTTATTGCGAGAAAAAGGAATTGAAAGTTCAATCATGCTTCTTTCCGCAGATCGTGATTTTGCACAAGAAGGAACCACACCGCTGTCTCGATTACCCAAAACTGAAAAAGAATTTTCAGTGTTTGATGTTGTCATTCTTGGCGATGTTCCCGCAGGATTTTTAAATACGGCCCAACAAAAAGGCATTCAAGAACTTGTTGCAAAACGAGGAGCTGGACTGTTGTGGATCGCTGGAGAAAGAAGCACGCCATCGAGTTGGCGCGGCGCTCCATTAGAAGAACTGCTTCCATTTAAGGGCTCGCTTGATTTACCGCGAGTTGATCGACCGGTGTATATGGAACCAACCGACGCCGCAGCAAGAATTGGTTTACTTCGACTTGGAAACACACAAGACACAGAACAGTCTTGGCCGATCGAACTTTCATCAAGGGGTGAATCCTGGGCCAGGCTTGAGTGGGTTCAAAGAATTGAAACACGCGATTTAAAACCCACCACGGAAGTTCTAGCCAACGCGGTTGAACAAACAGAAACAAAAAATCCAGTAAGCGCTTCGAATAAAGGAACACCCTTGGTTCTCACAATGCGTTATGGAGCAGGACAAACAACCTATGTGGCCACCGATGAAACATGGAGGTGGCGTCACGGCCGCGGGGAAACGCTTCCGGAACGATTCTGGATTCAACTCATTCGACACCTTGCGCGCGCGGGACTTCACAACAGCGCTGGCGTGTCTTTGTCTGTCGATCCTCCCCGCGCCAACACCAATCAGCCAGTGCGCATAGTTGTTGATGTTGCGGGCATCGCAACCGGTGGCTCGGTCGTGGTGGAAGCTCAACGAATCAACGGTGGAAACAGTATTGACATAACGCTTCAACCAGAAGGCGGAGACAGATTTTCTTGCGTCTGGATAGCGCCAAGCGACGGTGATGGAGTATGGAGGTTTAAAATTCGTCAACCACAAATTACGGAATCACCCGAAGCGGCGCTCACCATTATTCAAGAGGACACGGAACGCATCGACACTTCACCAGATCGTGATTTTTTGGAGAAGTTAAGTATTGCTACAAAGGGGCAGGTTTTATCCATTTCAGAAATTGACAAACTGGAAAAACTAATTCCACGGCGATCATTCACCACGCGCCAGCCAATACATCTACCACTTTGGAATCACTGGATTTTTTATGCTTTCTTTGTCTTTGTCATTACCACGGAATGGATAGGCAGAAGAATGATGAAGTTGATGTAGGGACGAATATGTATTTTTTCACTTGATTGCTACGCTTTCAACAAGGTTGTGTATGTCGCAAATAAATAGACAAATTTCAATTCTTCGACAAAGAATAATTGTCTTAAACCGCATTCATGCGGTTGCAATCACTATTGCCGCGGCGGGCGCGATATTGATCATGGCGGGACTGATCGACTTTATGGTCCATTGGCCAATGCTTGTGCGAATAGTCATTTTCATAGTTGGGGTTATTGCCGCCTCTCAATCATTTCGGTTTTGGTTGAAGCCTCTTTGGAGTCAGGCACCAACACAAACCAGCGTGGCAATTCGCGTGGAGGAAGTTGAACCAACGCTTCGGGGAGTATTGGCAAGCGCGGTTGAGTTTGAAAATGATGATGTTGAAAATAAAAATCCACTTGCCACAGAAGTCATTGATCGCGCCACCACGCTTTGGAAAACAATTCAGCCAAACAAACACATTCGTCGGTCACCAGCCATTTATGCAACAGCCGCCGCATGGATAACGGTCGGTGTTTGGGTGGCTGGTTTTTATTTTGCGCAACAGACCACAAAAACAGCGCTTGTTCGAACACTTCTTCCTTGGAGTCAAACCGAGTGGCCGCCACGCCTGCTCATTCATTCAGAAATAATGGTTACGCATGTCGCCAAGGGCGAAACATTTATGCTTCGTGTAAGGGCGGATGAAAATCAAGACCCTCAAAAAATAAACGGTGTTCGCGTAAACGCAATAAGTGAAATAACAGAGCCTAACGGAAGTATCTCTAAGAAAATTTTTGAAATGGTCTCCCAAAGCGATGGTTCTTGGGAAAAACCAATTCTCGCTGAGGGCACATCAATGTCGTTTTTGTTTTACACCGACGACACCAAAACACCAAACGCGCAGGTTCAAGTTGTAGATCCCCCCACTATTCAATCCGCCCAACTTCTGATTCAGCCACCGGCATACGCCGCAAAGAATCGCGAGGCGGTTGATATCAGGTGGAATGGTGGAACAATGCCAACCCTTCCCGCAGTGCTTGTTGGCGGAACAGCGAAACTTGAAGTGCGTATTTCTGTTCCACTCACACCACCTCAAGATGCTTCAGGAAAAATAGACGCCGACTGGTTGGCTAGAACGGTCGTAGCGGTGGACACCAACACAAACACGACGCTTAAAAATATTCACTTTGAAGCGATTTCGCCGACACAATGGAATCTGACCTGGCCAATAGATAGCGGTATAGATATTGTTGTGGATCCCACTGATCAAAACGGAATTCGTGGTCAACAACCACTGCGAACAAGAATTCAAGTTGTTATGGATCAAGAACCAACCGTCATGGTCAGCGATCCTGAACAAGATGAAGTGGTGACAAAGAATGCGAGTATTCCGATACTGATAGAGGCAAGAGATGACTTGGAGCTTGAGTCAATTGGATTTCGACTTGATCGACAACAACGATCCGGTGAGCCCACTCCGAAAACAATTCAAAAATTTGAATCCAGCATTCTGAAGTCGCAGGGGGAATTGAAAAGCAAGTTGCAATTCAATTTGTTGGATGTTCAAAACGGAGACACGCTTCTATTAAGAGGCGTGGCGCAAGACGCATTTGAAAAAGAGGGACAAAAAAGACGACCCACCCTTAGCGAACCACGAAGAATTCGAGTGGTCGATCAAGATGTATTTGAACAAGCCATTCGACAGCAAGCCAGCGCGCTTCGCCAAAACGTGGCGCGGTTGGAGATTGGACAAAAAGAAACCATAAATGAAAAAGAATTGAACAATATTGTTCAAGCACAAAAGAGCGTGACCGATCGCATTGATCAAGCGCAAAAAACAACAGAGCGACTTATCAATCGATTGGATCGAAATGGCCTGAAAGAATCAAACATTACTCAGGCATTGCGCGATGTTGGTCAACAAGCCTCAAGTGCGGCGGCGCACAGCCAAAATGCATCACAGCAACTCCAACAAGGAGCCAATGGAAAATCAGAGGCTCTTGTGGCCGCAAAAAAAGAACAAGCCGAATCACTGAAAGCAATACAAGCCATGCTTGACATTCTTGATCAAGATGATGACGCGGCTGGGGCCCAACGAAGAACAGACAAGGTGGCGCAATCAATCGCACAGCAGCGCAAAGATCTGAAAGAAATCGCAAAAAAAACAGCCGGTCGTTTATCTGAGGAATTGTCGACAGAGGAAAAGAATCAATTACAAGAGCAGGCGCAGAAACAGCGAGCGACGGCGCAAGAAGCCCGAGCGCTGGTAGAAGACCTTCAAGATCGAGCTGATCGAAACAAGAAGAAAGATCCATTACAGGCGGCGGCCCTTCGCAACGCGGCCAAGGAAGGCGAGCGAGGTGATGCCGCAAAAAAAATGGAGGAAGCGGCGGATCGAAGTGAGAAAAATCAAAGCGGAGCAGCCGATGATTCAATGCAATCAGCGGCCGAAGCGATTGAAAAAGTTCAGAAAGCTTTAAAGGCTGATCAAAAAGCTAAAAACGAAGAACTGAAAAGGCGTCTGTCGAGTCTGGTTGAAACAATTCGCGGCCTGATTGCTCATGCCGAAACAGGTAGAACAGAAATTGACACGGTGTTAGAAGCGCCGACGGAAATACAAAAAACAACTCAGGAAAAAGCGGAGGTATTGGCGCGCAATACCGCCGCCACTATTGAGGAATCAAGAAGCGCCGGGCGATCCACGGATGAAATTACAAAAATATTGGAGAGAGCCAGTGATTTGGAGAGCGCGGTGGTCAGCGCGCTTCGTTCCACACCAATCCAGGTAGGCGCCGCACAGGACGCATCATCTCGGGGAATTGAATTGTTAAAACAAGCGCTTGAGAAATCAGAACAAGCCAAACAAAAGCAGCAGGCAGAAGAATCAGACAAAGAACGGGATGATCTTGCCAATAAGTATCGGGAGTTTTCAAGACAGGAAAAGATTCTGCGACAAGAAGTTTCCACAATTCTTTCACCCGATCAAAAAGAACTTGATCGAAAGTCGGCCGCAATCTCCCGAGAGTTGGCGGAGCGACAGAAAACGCTTCGTGGACAAATTTCCAATATTGCAAATCAATCAGACATTGTGAAAGAGTCGGCGGTATTTGTAAAAACCCATCAACTTATTGATGGTTGGATGGGGTTCACTCAAGATGAACTTTCCAATTCAAGGCCTACCCCAGAAACGGTGGCACAGTGCGATTTCACAACAGAAGCGCTAGAAGCACTGGCGGGGTCGCTTACTGATCCAGAACAAAAGGATGATCCATTTGCACAAAACAATTCTGAAAATGGCGGCGGCGGCGGCGAAGGAGGAGCCGGAGAGCAAAAGAAAAAAATTCCACCCATTGCTGAAATACGGCTTGTTCGTGAATTACAAGCCCAGATCAATCGAAGAACAAAAGTCATGGAAGATGTTGGCGTGAATTCACCCGGCGCGGCGAAAGCCATGGAAGATCTTTCAAAATTACAGAACGATGTTCGGGTACTTGGTGAAGAATGGGTTTCTAAAATGAAGAAAGAGGCAACTCCCCCCGCCACAAATCAAAAAGCACCACCAAATAATAAAAGTGAACCCGCAATTAAGGGATCATTGTCTCGTGAAACGTTTGGAGTATTTTTAAACACTCGGTCGCAAATAAATGTGGTCCAAGACACGGCTCAACCAGATCAGACACCACCAAAATCTCCTGATAATTCAACAACGCCTCCACCCAAAACACTGGATGAATTATTAGGTATCTCTGGCGCGGGTGGTGAAAAAGCAGCCCAGACACAACGCAAAGACAACCTAGAGCGAGGCCTGAACGAAGAATCGTTGAACGATCTGGCTGAGGCCGCAATGCAAGATATGAAGCTCGCCGAGAAGTTAGTTTCACAAGATCACGACACCGGCATTGGTACACAGCGCGTACAGGCTCAGGCACTATCCCGACTAGACGCTCTGATTGAAGCCGCGGTGAAGTTTGAAAAATCATCGTCAAAAAAGTCTTCAAAAAATAAGTCGCAAAAAGATAAATCCAATTCAAAACCAGAGTCTGGATCACAAAAAAATCCAGATGGAGAAAAGACAAGCGAGGGTGATGATTCAAAAAAAGATGGAGATAAAAAATCAGAATCCAATCCAGGTGGAGAAAAAAATAAGGAATCTGAACGAAACAAGAACGGCGAGTCCGGCGACAACGTACAGCCACCAGATTTTATGGACGCGCAACTTCAACCTGATTCAGCATTGGATGAGGGACGTTCTGAATGGGGACGACTCCCGCAACGCATCCGTGAAATCATGTCACAAAGCCGCCGCGATCGAATTAGCGCGCTCTATCAAAAAGCGACAGAAGCCTACTATCGACGCATGGCAGAGGATCGTGGACTATGATGAATACAAACCCCACACATTTAACAGCGGCAATCATGGTCATACTTTTCTGTATCACCAATCAACAAGCATTTACGGTTGGTAATGATCAAATTCAAAATGTAGATACACAGGTTGAAAAACCAAACGATCAAAAAACGACTAACCAGATCCCGGTTACGCCCCCTACGGATCAAAATAAAAACATAAAACCATCCACGCCAGTTGAGACAATCGATCTTGATAAGGCGCGACCAGTTGATGTTGGCGCAAGCGCGCAAAACGCTCCAATGGAATCAGAGATCACGCCCGCCTTAGAGGAATCTGTTCAGCGCGGCTTGCGATATTTGGCGAGCCTTCAAAATGACGATGGATCTTTTGGGCGCGGGCAGTTTGCAAAACATGCGGGCATTACCGCTCTTTGCGGTTTAGCATTCATGGCTGATGGTCATCTTCCGGGTCGCGGCGCTTATGGTGACAATGTTCGTAAGGCGCTAGATTTTGTTTTAAGTAGCGCCACCGAAACAGGCTTGCTTGCGGCAGAAAACAGCCATGGACCAATGTATGGACACGGCTTTGCCACGCTGTTTCTGGGTGAAATTTACGGAATGAATAATGAAGACGCGCGAGTCCGTGATGCATTGACCCGCGCCGTGGAACTTATTATCAACAGTCAAAATCAAGAAGGTGGTTGGAGATACAACCCCGTTCCATACGACGCGGATATCAGCGTCACAATTTGTGAAATTATGGCTCTGCGTAGCGCGCGCAACGCGGGAATTAAGGTTCCAAAAGAAACGATTGATCGAGCGATTGCTTATGTTCGTTCGTGTCAAAATAGTGATGGTGGATTTCGCTATATGTCCACCGCTGGAACAAGTTTGTGGCCACGAACGGCGGCGGGCGTCGCCAGTTTGTATTACGCGGGTGTGTACTCCGACAACTCAATTGATCGCGGCTTGAATTATTTACAAGACTCGGTCAATCCAGATGCGGGCGGAAACTCTGGAGAAGCGCATTATTTCTACGGGCATTATTACGCGGTCCAAGCCATGTATTTGGCTGGCGGAAAACGATGGACGGTATGGTGGCCAAATATTCGAGATGAAATGATCTCAAAACAAGCCGCCACCGGAGGCTGGATGGATTATCAAGCGGGCCAGGCGTACAGCACATCCATGGCGCTGATTGTGTTGCAAATGCCAAAACGATATTTACCAATTTTTCAAAAGTGATTTTTAAAGCAGCTCAATTTTTTTTGTGCTTTACATCAACGTTGTTGATAGCGCCAGTATTGGCTGGTGATTCTGTTCTATTTCAGCCCGTTACAAACACGGATATTCAAGTCGTAGACAAATTACCCTCAAGCGATCAGTGGCCAGGTTGGTGCGGAGTAAAAATAATTCAAAAGAGTTCGCTGGCGACGCCACCAAAAACATCAACACAAAGTTGCTACACAACAACCGATGGGCAAAGACTTGCTGGAACATTTGAGTTGAACAACACAAAACTTTCGTGGCGCAACTCAGCGTTTCAGCCATTCATGGTTGACCTTGAAAAAACACAATCAATAGGACCGCTTTTTATTGGTGAACAACCAACAACGCAAACGGACACGGTCTATTTAGTAAACAACGATCGAATTGATGGATTTATTGAGTCTATTGATGCAACAAAGGGCGTTTCCATAGAAGTTGCTCTGCCAGCCACCAGCAAGGAAGCGGCGCCTAAAAAAGAGATGACTCATATTCCTATTGAACGAATTTCAGAAATTCAATTGGCGACCAAAATTAAAAAGCCAAGCGGATGGAGATTTTGGCTTGTCGACGGAAGCGTCATCGATGCTGATTCATGGAGCGACATTCAAAATCAATGCGCATTGAAGAACACCCACGCATGCTCCCAAGTGGATGGCGCGACCATTCCTTGGAGCAACATATTGTCAATGTCGTCAAACTCAAAAACAATTACAAACCTGGCAAGTTGTGCTCAAAAAATAATATTGAACACAGATACAGAAGACACCAGGCTTTCTCCACCGGTCGTTGTGAAAAAAATAATACCTTCAGCGTTTGACGCAATTCCGATAGATCTTCATGGCCCTGGAGTATTTGAATTTACTTTGGAACAAAACGGTGGAACACTAAGCGCGTTACTTGAGGCCCCCCCACAACTACGGGGTAATGTTGAATGTCGAGTCACCATTGAATGTGGTGGCAAGGTTGTTTTTCAGGAATCAATCAAGCCAGAATCAAAACCACTCCAGATCAAGCTTCCAATTGTTGGAAATAAATTGATTGTGAAACTTGATAAATCCAAGCGCGGCTCGTTTGGTTGCGCCATTCGCCTTACGGAGGCAATTGTTATTTCTGATTCGTGTGGGACGCCACTTCAACCCAGCCATCTCCCACCCAACGCTCCAACAAAACCCGGTTTGTAATTACGCCATCGCGTTCATTTTCATACCACGTGACGCGAAGAGCCCCATCGCGGCACGTGACGCCCCGAACATAACCGTGAACAACGGGTTCAATTCGATCAAATTCAAATCGTTGATAACCCGTGCTTTGAATCAATATCCATGGTTTCAATGCGGGAACCAAATCAACCACCCCATCTGACCAGGCACCATGGTGGGGCAACTCCATAACCAACGACGGACCAAAATGTGGAGAAGTAAGAATATTTGCAATGGCCTCTGTTTGCGAGTCACCACACAGCGTCAGCCACGCCACAACAGGAATTTTATTTTCAGAATGAATATCCAAATTTTTTTCTGGTTCTATTCGAAACACAAGGCTTCCATCATTCACAATTCGACTTCGAAATCCAATTTTTGGATGTAGGGCCGTCCAAACAAAGCCATCAAATACAACAGTATTTCCTGCTGTAAATGGTTCTATTTTCAAACCAGATTTTTTCAACACATTCATTAAAACACCTGGCGCGTATTCGGTGTTCAAATAGGAAACGAACGCCTCGGTCGCATAGACGCGATCAATTTGAAACGCTTGGGCAATCTCGGGCAAGGCTGAAAAATGATCAAGATGTGGGTGAGATATAAAAACAGCATTGAAGTGAGAGCAACCAATCGCCTTCAAGGCGGGAACAATTAATTTAGAACCCCCCGCGTGCCTGGAAATTGTTCCGGCATCAAACAACACGCATGAGTTTGGTGTTTCAACAATATGCGCGCTGCCATCTCCCACGGAAATACTTGTCATACGCAATTTCCATCCAGGAGTCGAAGCATCAGCGCTAGAAGGTTGAAAAAAAACAGAAGCAATAAATATGAATAAAAATAAAGCTATTGAAAAAGAACGAATGCGTGGAGAAACACAAATCCAACAGCCAGCAAGTGCAACAAGTTCAATTATTGCCCACCACCAAGGAATTGCTCCACCACGAATGTTTGCGGCCGGCAATACGCCAACAAAATTTGATAACCAAAGAAAGAGCTCTGAAAAAAATGTAAGTGGATATCCCAAAACATATTCAGCACCAGGAAGAGACCCAACTAAGCACGCCGTTGATGCAAGAACAGTAATGATTGCCGCAAGCGGAGCAAGAACCGTGCTGGCAACGGCGGCCCAAATTGAAATGCTTCCAAAATGTGATTCGGTGATTGGTGTCGACATGAGCCAGGCGGCAACACTGGCAGAAAATGCGGTCACGATGGATTTCAAAAAATGACGCGATATGGTCTTAGAAAGAGACGGGAAAAATTCCAAGCATCTCATCATCATGCGCAAAACCGGATCGCTTCCATAGCGCAACGCCAAAACCGCTCCATAACTTAATTGAAACCCCGGGTTCCACGCGGCCCACGGATCACAAACAAGTGTGAAAATGACGGCAACCGCTAGCAGGCCATCGGCTCTCCAACCACGATCACAGGCAACCGATACACCAACAAGAATTCCCGCTATTCCCGCGCGCAGAACAGAAGTTTCTACATCAACCACAAACAAAAATAAAAACGAGGTGACCACAAGAAACCAACCACGAAATATCCATGGAAAATGAAACAACTCCATACAAACCCAAACCGCACCAAATAAAACAGCCAAGTTAAAGCCACTAATCGCCAAAAAATGGCTTAGGCCACTCCCCGAAAAACTTTGTCGAAGCGCTCTATATCCAGAAAGTTGACGTCCCGTTGTCATAGCAACAACCAGTGTTTCAATTTGTGGTGGCGCTATACCGTTCATAACTGAAATAAGGTTGTGGTCCACCCAGCCACACGCTTGTTCACGAATGAACGTATAAAAGTTGTTCGAAAAACTTGTCTTAGTAATTATTTTCGGATTACCAGCCACCGAAATATTTCCGGCATGATTGTTTCGAAACGCACGAATTCGAAAATCCGGTTCACCAGGATTATGTGGGGCCTCAAGACCGCGCAACCAACCCACTCCGGCAACCACATCTCCCTCAGAAAATTCAGATCCATTTCCATCTATAAACAATGTCACTGTTCCGTTACATGAAGTCACCGCGCCACTATTTTTTGTTTCAATTATTTCTGCCAACGCGCGATATCGCGGCGGCTCTACCGCTTTCTGAAATGAATCCAACAAATCTTCTTCACCAACATCCGGTTGTTTAAAATTTTCAAGCAGACAGGCCTGAAAATGAATTAAAACTTGATCAGCACCAACAACGGATCTTATGTTTCCAACTGACTCTCTTGTTACAGCGTGACCGCCCCATGCAATTCCAATGCAACAAATGGATAAAAATATTGCACAAATGCAAAAGGGACCACGAAACACAATAGCAACCACCGCACCGCACGCGGCGAAGGCAATTAAAAAATCAATCCACAAATCTGTGGCCGCTTCTGACTTGAATGACAAGCCCATCGAAACAGAGGCCACAAGCACCAAGGCAACAAGAAGTCCAAAGATTCCATCACGCACCAATTCAGAATGACGACCAAACCCAACCCATTCAAAAATCAGGCCTTTTTTCTGAAAGATTTATTGATTTGAAAGTCGAATGACGTCTTCAAGAAGAGAATTCACGCGACCCGATTGAATAGCGTCCAACGCCAAGCCCGCGGCGGATTTTGGATCACTGGCTTTGTCGGCAACCATTAAACCAACGGCCGCGTTTATTAAAACTAAATCAAGCGATGAACCGCGATCAATACCAGAGGCCAGTCTTCTGAAATGCGTCGTGGCGTCAACCAAATTTTCCGCTCCACGTGGCGCAGATTTACTTCTTGAAATTCCAAACTGCTCTGGTTCAAAAACAACATTCCCCATAATTCGACCACGAACAATTTCAACGGCATAGGTTTTATCACTCACGCTGACTTCATCAAATCCATCCGCGCTATGAATCACAAAAGCCTTTATTGCGCCGCGGCGAGCAAGCACCTCCGCAACAGGTTGTAATAAGTCGCGACTCCAAACACCCACCACCTGACGCAGGGCTCCCGCCGGGTTTGACAACGGACCAATTGCGTTAAAAAGAGTCGGAGTTCCGATGGCCTTGCGGGCATCAACAGCGAAACGAGCGGCGGGATAATGTTTGGGTGCTAGGCAAAAACAGAACCCACATTCCGTAAGCATCTTTGCTTGCAAATCTGGTTCAGTCTGAATATTGACGCCAAGCGCCGCAAGTGTTTCAGAAGAACCAAATCCAGTGCGAGATCGGTTTCCGCTTTTAGCAACAATGCCACGGCACGCGGCAATCACAAGCGCCGAAAGCGTGCTCACATTTAGCATCTTTGGAGCACCACCCGTACCCGCCGTATCAATAATTTTTTCGCACGCAATGTTTGTTGGAATTGGTGTGGATGAATTCAACAAGGCCTGAACACCACCAAAAATTTCTGGCGCCGTAGGAATATGTCCAGAGACCAGACGCAACCATCGTTCAATGATTGAGGTTTCAAGCTTCCCGCTAAAAATTGCGGTAAGCGCCGTGTTGACTTGTTCCGCGGTCAATGACTTGTTTTTTTCGGCAACAAGAACCATTTCCTGCATTGCTTTCAGTGGATCTGGGTTTTCCATAATTACAACTTGTATGCCTTGATTAACTTTGCAACTTTAGGTTGCTCGGGATTCTGTAGAAGAGATCGCTCGAAAGCAGCCTTGGCAGATGTTTGCAGAAACGCATCTTTTTTTCCACCAACTACCCAGGCGTTCAGCAAGTTGACTCCAATACCATTCCACGATGGCCAATGTTTGGGATCGATTCGAACGGCGTCCCGGTAACTTGTCAAACTTTTTTCGTAATCACCAACGCGAAAATAAGCCCACCCAAGTCGCTCGTAACTATTGGCGCGCGGGGCGAGTTTCACCAACAACAACGCCGCGTTCACGGCTTCGCGATAGCGCTTGCTTTGCGCATACGCGTTTAAAAGGTTTGTTAAAAGCTGGGGCGTTGGTTCCATCAACTCCGCGGCTAATTCATATTGCGCAATGGCCAAATCTGGTTTCCCAGACAACTCATAGGCCACTCCAAGATTGATTCGCGCCGTTCCAGAATCAGGCTTTAGTTTGACGGCTTTTTCCGCAAACACAATTGCGCTTCGACCCTCATCAAGTTGCAAATAAGCGGTCGCCATGTTCAGGTTTGCGTCAAAATCATCTGGCCGAATGAGAAGCGCGCGGTGATATGCGCGAATGCAATCAACTAATTGATTCAGAACCTGCAAGGCCTTTCCGCGGCCAAACTGTGCGTCAAAATTTCCAGAATCAAGTTCGGCCGCATTTGAGTACGCCGACTCCGACTGGGTCCAATCCTTTTTTAGGGCCTGGACTTGACCAACACCAACCCACGCATCTGGAAGCTTTGGATTTTCTTGCAGGATTTCTTGAAAAGTGATTAAGGCGTTGTCATATTCACCAGAATCAATTTGGCTTTTTCCACGCGATAGCAAAATAGATTCATCAACGGTTGGAACAGTTGGACCACGAAATACAGCGGCTGTTTGCGTAGGCGTATCACCACGAATTTGATCTAGCGTTTTTGTTTTACATGCGGTATTAAAGACAAGCAGTGTCGCAAAAAATAAAGCAGCCGCAATGGATGATTTAGAAATGCGAGTCACGGGACGTCTTATTTTGGTGGATTTCACAGCAGTCTTTACACCGCCTCCAGAACGCAATCTCTCCGCATTGACCACATCCCAGTTCCTACCTTCAAACAAACCCTCTTTGGCAGTTTCAAGAATCACGGGAATATTTTTCCAAGCCGCAACTTTATTCAAAGCTCTAAAACAAGACGCGCCACACGCGCCATCAAGAATGTGCGCGTGACGATCCTTGCGACTACCACACGGAAACAGCGAATCATTGGCATGAATCACCCGCACCTGTTTGAATCCCAAATGGTGGTCTATCAATTTCAAAGTTGCATTCGCGCTTGTGGTTGTGTCCATGTTGTAGCCAGCGGCAACAGCGTGGCATGTATCAATGCAAAAAGCAATTCGATTTGGATCATGAACCAACTCTCTGGCCAAGGCAAGTTGGTTGAAGTTGTATCCCAGCGTTGTGCCAGCACCAACCGTATTTTCTAGACACGTAAACACTTTGTAGCCAGGCAACTCTTTATGAAGTTGATCCAAACTCGAAACCAAGCGCTTGATCCCGGCCAACTCTTCCTTGCTCGGATCGGCCAGTAAATTATTTTTTTCTTGTGGCGATCGCTTACTACTTAAATGCGCGCCAGGATGCATGACACACAAACGAATGCCAAGCATTTCACAACGCTCCAATTCGCTTCGCTGCAGCGCGATGGACTTTTTTCTTGCCGCCATATCTGGGCTGGCAAGATTCACCAAATAACTATTGTGGCTGACAACACGATGATCTTCTGGATTGCTCCAGCCCGCGTTCTTGAGCGCGGCAAACCAATCAGCGCATTCTTGCGCAGAAGGCTGGCGAGGCTTCCATTGCCTTTGATTTGCCGTGAACAATTGCACACAGTCAAGCCCAAGATCAACAGCCTCACGAATGGCGTTCGCAACGCCACCGGCCGCGCTTCGATGTGATCCAATGCGCATGTGTTGTTACATCCTTGCGCTGTCCAACGACTTGGCAGCGGCCACAATTCGCTCAGCGGTTCGCACCGCGGCAAATCCGGCTTCCGCATCTGCGAAAGGTTTTCTTCCGGTGTGAATTGCGTCCACAAAATCCTCAAGTTGCAACTTGAGCGGCTCCCCCGCTTTCACATCAAGTGGTTCAACCGACACAAGATCAAGCCAATTCACACTGCTTAAATCCTCGCCATCTTTCAGACTTTTCTTCACAGACGTTAATTTTTCTTGGTTCGCGGTTTTGCGAATGACCGTGCCCTTGCGTTCCACAAAATCAGCGCTCATGTATGCATCCGAACCAATCAATCTAATTTTTCGCTCGGTCTTCAAAGCCAAACGGCTTGCGGTGACATTGGCCACACAACAATGCCCATCTGGTCCAGCAGCAAATGTAAGTCGAGCGTTGCATACATCTTCACTATCGCCCAACACGCTCACAGCGCTTGCGTGCACTTCGGTTGGCTCGCGTTCAAGCAACATCAACAATAGATCAAGATCGTGAATCATCATGTCAAGCACAACTCCAACATCAACGCTTCGAAACGTCATTGGACTTATGCGATCAATTTCTATAAAGCGCGGCATACCTAGCGCGAGTTGACGAATTGCCACCATGACTGGGTCATAACGAACAACGTGACCAACCTGAAGAATGGCGCCAGACTTGGCGGCGGCGTTGGCAATTGCGCGCGCTTCCACAACACTTGGGGCCAGCGGTTTTTCAATAAGGCAATGAACGCCCTTGGCAAGAAGGGCCTCCGCAGCCGCGCGGTGATGAACGGTTGGGGTTGCAATGACCACACAATCCACTCCATGAGCAATGAGCTCATCAACGGTTGCGAAACCCTTTCCACCAAATGTTTGCGTCATTTCATTGCGGCGCGACTCTTCGCGGTCCACAATTCCAACAAGGTCAACACCCTCAAGTTGGGTTCCCAAACGAATGTGGTGGCGACCCATGCGACCCGCGCCAACAACGCCATATCGGAGTGTTTTCTTGCTCATAACTGACTCGAAGCATAGTCATTCACATACGCCACCGCATTTTTAAATATGGAAAGCCCAAGCGTGTCTGTGCTTCGTTCATGAGTCGACAGGCGCGTCCACCAAGGGTGTTGCGTCCAACGTGTAAAGCGCTCGGGATGCGGCATAAGCCCAAACACCAAACCACTTGGATCACAGATTCCGGCAATAGCGTTTGTGCTGCCATTAAAGTTTTCATCAGCCACATACCGCAGCGCGATTTGACCATCATTTTCTAGTGCTTCAAGCGTTTTTGCATCAGTCATAAACCGTCCCTCGCCATGGGCGCTGGGAAGCATGTCACAATTTTGAACTAGAGAAAGACCGCGCGTCCAAACACATTTTGTGTTGCTTGGAATTTCAACGCGCGTCCACGCATCATGAAAGCGTTCACCAATGTTTGTTGCAAGCGCCACGGTCGGTGTGGCGGCCGTGCTTGGCCACGAACTTATTTTAAATTCATCTGGTGCATTTAAATTCAAAGATGGCGGTGAATTAGAAGTTGAATCACTAGCAGGACCAGGCAACAATCCAGCCTGCACCGCGATTTGAAATCCATTGCACGGACAAATCATTGGAGTGCCGCGCGTAATTGCGGCGGAAATTGCTGGATACATTTCGCGGCGCATTAACGCCGCCATGATTCTTCCTGCGGCAATATCGTCACCATAACTAAATCCACCGGGCAAACCGATCAAGTCGAATTGATCCACAAGACCCGGCTTGCGCATAAGACGCGAAAGTAAAATGCTTTCTGGTTGAGCGCCCGCGGCTTCAAATGCCTGCGACAATTCAGTGTCGCAATTAATTCCAGGCGCAGTAATAACAAGGGCTTTGACAGGCTTCATGGTTACCAATTTTTCCCAGCGCTTTCCCAAGAGGACCGCAACATGTTTATAGATATTTTTTCATTACCCACAACAAGCAAACCTGTCTTGTTGAATTCGCCAATGACCGCATTGGGAATACCACCAAGCAAAGAAATGACGGTAGCCATATTGTTCGGCGAAACTTCAAGCAAATATCGACTTGGGGTTTCACTAAACGCCCGCTCTTCAAGTGAAATATTTTTGACACAGGGCACGGCGTCCAAATGAATTTCAACACCAAGTTCACCACCAAACGCCATTTCCGCAGCGGCCAGTAATGCGCCGCCTTCGCTTGCATCGTGGGCGCTTGCTACACAACCAGACGCAATGCACGCAGCAACCGCGCGCGCTGTCTTTGGACCCGTTTCCAAATCAACCATTGGCAATTGCGTATTCATATTTTCAAAATCTCCAAGCACTGATCTATGCGAACCACCCATGCGCGCATCGGTGAGACCCACCAAAACCAGCATGTTTCCAGGCATCTTTGCGTCCATGGTGATGGCGTGTTCAACACTGGCAACTATTCCCAAGCCAGAAATAAGAAGTGTTGGGGGAATGTGAATTGTCTCACCACTCTCGGTGGTGAACTGGTTGTTCAGAGAATCTTTTCCACTAATGAATGGCGTTCGATACGCCAACGCTCCATCCAAACACGCTTCAGATGCGCGCACCAAACTTCCCATATGTCGAGGGTCTTTGCATGAAGGCCAGCAGAAATTATCCAGAATTGCAATTTTGGTTGGATCAGTACCAACACACACTAGGTTGCGCACGCACTCATCGATCGCGGCAAGCGTCATAAGGTATGGATCCGCCGCAAGGCCAGTGGCGAGACCATTGGCTATGGAAACTCCACGTGTTGAATGAGGTAGCGGTTGTAACACCGCGGCATCACCCGGCGCGCCAAGCTTTCCAACAAGTGGCTTAATCACACTTGTGCCCTGAACTTCATGATCGTATTGGCGAATAATCCATGACTTGCTTCCAATGTTGGCGTGTGCCAGAAGCGTGCAAAGTGTGTCTAATAAACCAGAACCACGCTTCTGCGCGGGCGTTTTCGCGGGCGCATAACGCGCGTGCCAATCACCATCCCACACAGCTTCACGCACGGGATTAGGCAAACCGCCATCAAGAAAATCCATGGATAGTCGGCCCATTTCCAAACCGTTCCACAACAAAATCAATTCCTTGTTTGATGTTCCAAACTCACCTAAATCACATAGCGTCACGCCATGGTCATCACATAGATTTTGAAGCGCCGCAATGTTTGCAACCGGAACCGAAAGAACCATACGTTCTTGCGCCTCGCTAATCCAAACCTCGGTTGGAGTAAGACCGTCGTATTTCAGGGGCGCGCGATCAAGGTGTACCAGCGCGCCAATGTCTTTTCCCATTTCACCAACGGCGCTTGAAAAACCACCAGCACCGCAATCAGTAATGGCATGAAAGAGCGGCTTGTTACCCGCGTCACGTGCGGCAAGAATGGCGTCTAGGGTTTTCTTTTGTGTAATTGCGTTTCCAATTTGCACTGCGTGACCAAACTCATCAGCGTGAGAATCAGAGAGTTCAGCGCTGGAAAATGTCGCACCATGAATTCCGTCGCGACCCGTTTTTCCACCCAACACAATAATTCTGTCGCCCGCGCGCACCACGCCACGAACAAGTTCACGCGGCAAAACACCAACAACACCGCAATACACCAGCGGATTTCCAACATATCGTGGATCAAACCACACGCCACCATTGACGGTTGGAATACCCATGCGGTTGCCGTAGTCGCGCACGCCCGCAACAACTTGGCGCAAAATGCGAGCGGGCGGCAAACAACCTTTTGGCACATTCGTGTCTGGTGGCGCAACACAAAAAACATCGGTGCACGCGATTGGTTTCGCAGCCAGACCCGTTCCCATGACATCGCGAATACAACCACCAATACCAGTCGCAGCCCCACCGTATGGTTCGATCGCGCTTGGGTGATTGTGGGTTTCAACTTTCATGCACAGGGCGTGTGTGTCGTCAAATGCAATCACGCCAGCGTTGTCCACAAACACACTCAAACACCAATCAATCGCGCCGGGTTTGGTGGAATCTATAAGCGAGTGTGTGGCGGCCGCAACAGTGTGTTTCAGTAAATTGTCAATTACTAATTCGCCTGAGTTACCAGAAACATGACCAGAAATTTTTCCAGCTCGACCTAACAAACTTGGCGAACCAATCGCAAGATATTTTTCTTTGTAACTCACGCGGCTCTTTAAAGTTTTGTGAACACAATGCTCGCTCCAGGTTTGAGCCAGTGTTTCAAGTTCAATCTCGCGTGGCTCCCGCTTCAACCCGCGGTAATACAACTGAATTTCGCGCATTTCTTGCAGGTCTAAAAACAAATGCGCTTGCCGACTTAGTTTCTCAAGTTCAGCGTCACTTAAACCAAGTAGTGGAATTTCTTTCACTTCAACAGCGCGCGCGGCACCGGCAGGAAATTGCATAGGCATGTACGGCACCACGTGAATGGCTTGCACAACCGTGTTCGCCAAATATTTTTCAGCAATCGTTTCGCCCTGCGCCTTGGTTGCACCATGAAAGTCCCAGCGTTCGCCGGTTCGAACTTGCACCACTTTGCCTACCAGTTTTTCCACCGCAAGCTCCACACTTTCTGCGGCAGGATCCGTCACGCCAGCAAGTGGATGAACTTCTATTGTGCAACCCGACTTTGGTTGCGCAGATGCGCCAGTAAACGCAATCTGGGTCACCGGGTCCGCCAACAGTTGTTGGCTTATAAATTGAAGATCGCTCTGATTCAGTTCGCCACTTATTAAATACACCTGGGCGTACTCAATCTCGCGCGCATCAACGCCACCATCCGCAATAACACGCTTCAGCAGCGACGAGCCACGCACATCCACACAACCAGGCTTGGGGCGCACTTCTACACGGTGAATTGTTTGGGTGTGGCTAGCGGGGCTATGGCTGGCGGACATAAAGCGAGTGTAACGATGCGGGCAGAAGGCTTAAGACAAAGCCTTTTCACAAGTTCATTTGTTCATATTTATCACCACAATAAAACCAAGAGCCGCAATATTCAGCAGCAGAATGACAAGCGTGATTGTGATTTAGAAAATCAACTGCAGGCGAGTACGGAACACAAACTCACCCTGACCTGAGGCGCGCCAACCGGAAGGGGTATCAATGTAACTACCACCAACATCAGAACCAACATTCATTCCAAAATCCGTGGTCCACTTCAAATCTTGACCGTCTAGGTACCAATTTAAACCAACCGTCACAACACTAAGCGGACCCTGTTGATTCAAAGTTGAAATAGAACTCGTGGGGGGTGCGGTTGAAATTGGTCCTGGATTACTTGTGGTCCAATTTGAATATTCATATCGACTAAAGATTTCAACCTTGGGATCTATATACATGGCGGGTTGAAATGTAAACCCATAGGCATTTATATAACCAAGATTGATATTGGTAGGCGCACCAAGAGCTGTTGCTTGATAGGAGGCGTTCGAGTTGATGTAGTTGTAATAAGCGGAGGCAAAAATACTTGCCCCACCAAAATTCCACTGACCATCTATTGTGGCGCTGTTCCAATCATTCTTTCCACTCTGTGTTGTTAGAGACGTGTCATATGTAGAACTAGGCGTTGTCATTTGGGTGTGAAACGCAATCCCTAAAAGCATTCCCGCTTGCTCACCCACCGGACTTGTGAAACTATTAAAGTCATCCCAGGCGCCAAACGGCTTCCACTCAATTCTAGAATTCACGCTGTAAGAAGATTGTTGCGCGGACCACGGGCTATTGAGGGGTTCCGAGCCAACCACTTTTAAATTTTCACCAAGCACGTTATCTGTCGCGCCATTATCAACCGAAAGATTCCAACGCGTGTCATCGCCTTGAAATTGCAATTCCATTCCTTGCGAATACCACAAACCGTAGTTGCGCGACACAATTGAACGACTGACCGCCATTTGATATTGATCCACAACAAGTTGTTCCCGCGCATAAGGCAAGCGATATTGACCAAAGCGCAGGCTCCAATTGTCGCTGAAATTAATTCGCGCCCAAGCATCAAGCAACTGAAGCTGGCCACTATCACTGCCTTGAACATTATTATTAGGATCGTTTCGCGCAATTCCAATTGCCTGGTTAAAGACAAAATTCGTCTTCACCATAAACTGAATTGCCGGGCTAAACACGTGGCCTTTGAAAATGAGTTCATTGAAGCCGCCAGACCCAAATCCATATCTATTGGCAAGCTGGTCTACCGGCTTGTTATCAAGCGGATTAATATTGCTCCACATAAACGCGGG
>SESB01000129.1_pt1 | contig 54599 bp, 51 predicted proteins | sample 3171441 | NCBI WGS metagenome assembly SESB01 (sample SAMN06051867, study PRJNA518727) | freshwater metagenome | biome: subpolar coniferous forest; feature: holomictic lake; material: water; isolation source: holomictic Lake 227, 6 m depth | place: Canada: near Kenora, Ontario | collected...
AAACCTTGGAAGAACTCAGTCAACAGAGCGGCGCACTCTTCTTGCATGATGCCTGAGACCACTTCAACCCGAAAGGGCGAGCGCGGATCACGTAATACATCCCAAACTGAGCCAACCGCTCCAGCCTTTTCATCCCAGGCACCAAAGACCACAGTTTTGATCCGAGCCTGCGAAATTGCACCTGCACACATTGCGCAAGGTTCGAGCGTAACTACCAAGGTATAGCCATCTAACCGCCAAGAACCTTTAGCGATTGCCGCTTCTCGAAGTGCAACGATTTCGGCATGGGCGGTTGGATCACTATCAACTTCTCTGCGGTTATTTCCAGTTCCCACGATTTCACCGAAAGGATCCATCACAACTGCACCGACGGGAACATCGCCGGTCGCAGTAGCCTCGCGAGCAACTTGGAGCGCTTTGCGCATAGCAATCTCTTGGAAAGTGGACAATTACTTTTCCTCAGGGCAGGTCGTATGCTTCGGCAAATTCATCACCGAAACCGATGCGAGCGGCAATAGCGTCAATTTGTTCATCGGGAAATAGATCACTATCTTCGCAGAGCGCTTCTAGCTCCATGACGCTCATTCCGAGGTCAATTAGTAAATCGATGTCGCCACCTGGTTGCGAATCATCATCATCTTCTGGAAATGGCAGGTCCAAAATTTCTACTAGTTCAGCGGCCACTTCGTAATCGGTGGCATATGTGACATCGCTGATCATCATTTGCATCTGACTACCCAATGCGCGTGCAACAATAAAAAATTCTTCATCAATTGATATCAGAGCGATAGCGCCACCATTGGTTTGTTGGGCTTTTAGGCGATCAATCAAGAAACCAATATCGCGCGTCTCTTCGAGGACTGAAAGGTTCCAGCGACCATCTTCATGCCAAGCGATCACACCGAAATCTTCAGCCATGGCACGCCTCTCGCTTCGATTAGGTCGTTCCCTTAAGCCAAACTTAAGGCATTCATGGTGACACCGAAAGGGGGCGTGCGACAAGCCCGCCTTCGGTGAGTAGGGTGGGAAAGTGAAAATTCATATAGTTGACCACCCGCTGTTAACCCATAAATTGACGGTTTTACGCGATGAAAAGACCGATTCGCCCACCTTTCGGCGATTAACTGAAGAGATCGTAACTTTGCTCGCTTACGAGGCGACTCGGGATGTGCATGTGGTTGAGGTCACGGTCCAGACTCCGGTGGCGCCCGCGAAGGGAAAAGTCTTGGCGAAACCGCGCCCCGTCGTAGTTCCGATTCTGCGCGCCGGCCTGGGAATGCTCGAAGGCATGACTCGATTAATCCCCACAGCTGAAGTTGGCTTCTTGGGAATGGTTCGAGATGAAATAACTTTGCAAGCTTCTACTTACGCCAACCGTTTGCCGGAAGATTTAACTGGTCGCCAGTGCTACATCCTGGATCCAATGCTGGCTACTGGCGGCACACTCATCGCGGCAATCAATTACCTCTTTGAACGCGGAGCGCGAGACATAACAGCAATCACAATTTTGGCAGCACCTGAAGGAATCGAAAATGTGAAAACTGCTTTTGAAGGAAGCGGTGCTCCTATCACGATTGTCACCGGCGCAGTTGATGAAAAGTTAAATGAACATGGATACATCGTTCCAGGCTTGGGCGATGCCGGCGATCGTTTGTATGGAGTTGTGTAAATGGCATCAACCAGTCCCGGCTATGCAATAACAATTCGCGTTGATGGGCCACCATCGGCGCAACCAGTAGCTGAAGTAACAAATGCAATTACCGCGGCGGGCGCAACTATCACGGCGCTCGATGTTGTTGAATCTTTTCTTGATCATGTCGTTATAGATGTAACTTGTGATGCCATCGATGCTGAACATGCTGAACGAATCACAGAAGCGATCGCTCAACATCCGGATTTGAATGTTCGAAAAGTTTCCGATCGAACCTTCCTACTTCACTTAGGTGGAAAGATCGAAGTCGTTTCGAAAGTTCCGTTAAAGACGCGCGATGATCTTTCGCGTGCCTACACCCCTGGTGTTGCACGAATTAGCCAAGCGATCGCAAAGGATCCATCCGATGCGCGCCGACTAACAATTAAGCGAAACACCGTGGCAATTGTCACCGATGGATCTGCCGTTCTAGGTCTTGGAAATATCGGGCCCGCCGCTGCACTTCCAGTTATGGAAGGAAAAGCCGCTCTCTTCAAGCGCTTTGCCGATGTCGATGCCTGGCCAGTCTGTCTTGATACTCAAGATGTCGATGAGATCGTGCGAACCGTGCAGATCATTGCTCCGGTTTATGGTGGCATAAATCTGGAAGATATTTCGGCGCCTCGGTGCTTTGAAGTTGAGCGCCGATTGCGCGACTTGCTGGATATCCCGGTTTTTCATGACGATCAACACGGTACTGCGATCGTGGTTCTGGCAGCGCTAAAGAATGCTTTGAAACTTGTTAAAAAGACATTGCCCGAAGCGAAAATTGTTATGAGTGGCGCAGGTGCCGCTGGTACTGCCATCGCTCGACTACTGGTTGCGAGTGGGGCTACCAAAATTACCGGCTTTGATAAAGATGGTCTCGTTGTCGACCATAAAGCGGGCGATGATCCAATGCGTACCTGGTTCGTGGATAACTGTCATCCAACTCAAGTTTGGGCCAACATTTCTGAAGCGCTGGTGGGCGCCGATGTCTTCATCGGAGTAAGTGCACCGAACGTGCTTACCGAGAGCGATGTCGCAGCCATGGCGCCTAAATCCATTATTTTTGCGCTGGCTAATCCCGATCCAGAAATTGATCCAGTAATTGCTCGCAAGTATGCAACTGTGGTTGCCACCGGTCGTAGCGATCAGCCTAATCAAATTAATAACGTCTTGGCGTTTCCTGGAATTTTCCGAGGACTGCTCGACGCTCGGATTCTCAAGATTACCGACAAGATGTTGGTGGCCGCGGCAGATGCAATTGCCGATTGTGTTTCCGATGAACAGTTGAACGCCAACTTCATCGTCCCAAGCGTCTTTGATCAACGAGTTGTAGCCAATGTTGCGGCGGCTGTTAAGCACTCCGTCTGAGCGCCGTGAATCAGTATTTGATCGAAGCCTCCTCATTTAGTCATCAACTAAATGGGTTGGCGCCCTTCTTCTTTTACTTGATCACCGGTGCGGTAATTTTCGTTGAAACTGGCTTGCTATTCGGTTTCTTCTTTCCCGGAGACTCAATTCTTTTTAGTGCTGGATTGGTAGCGGCTACCCGTCATGACTTTAATGTGGTCTTTCTCCTCTTTATTGTCTTCTTAGCTGCCTTCGTTGGTGACCAAGTTGGCTACTTGCTTGGTCGCCATGTTGGCAGGCCGTACTTATCCAGAAAAGTTAAATTGCAAAAATTTGTTGCTCGATCTGAAAGATTTTATGGAACTTATGGTTGGTGGTCTGTAGTTATTGCGCGATTCTTCCCTTGGCTTCGCACCTTTATCCCGCCGATCGCGGGAATCTCGATGATGAATTACTACAAGTTTCTTTCGGCTAATGCTTTGGGCGCCATCTTATGGAGCACTGGAATCACCTTGGCAGGTTATTACTCCGCCTCACTGCCTTGGGTTAAAAATATCTCTTACGGGCTGGCGACTTTTTTCATCGTGGGTTCCTTGATTTCCGCGCTTTTGAATTACCGTCGAAATAGTCGGGACTGACCTCCAATAATCACGCCCACGTAAGTTATAGCAATCCCAACGATTAGGTACCAACTGATATGAGTCCCTGAAGTTGGGGAGATGAAATCAATCAAAAGTGAACCCAGCAACTGTCCGCCGACACTAAACAAGGTAAATGTGAGAACGCCAAGATGCTGAACTACGGTTGAGGCAAAGGCGATATAGATAACCCCCGTTACCCCACCCGTGTAAATCCACCATGGTCCGTGTGGAAATGGGTAAATTCGTTCATGTTTTACGAATGTCACAAACAGTAAGGTGAGAGCCAAGACTGAACTTCCCATTATGAAATTTATTAGCGAAGTGGCAAAACTCTGGTGGGAGTGAGAATTAATCTGCCCATTGAATGCTCGCTGTACCCCAATTAGGGAGCCAGCGATGATTGTTACGACCACTGCGACCAGAGCAAAATGCTTTAGCGATAGTTGGTCCCAAACCGATACCAGGACTGCCGTGATTGTTACCAGGGCAGCAAGAATGCGGCGCATGGAAATGTGTTGTTTAATACCGCCAGTCAAACCTAAACGGTCAACAATTAAAGAGACTCCGGTTTGACCCGAAATTGATGCAACGGAATAGATTGCAACTCCTAAGAGCGGAACAACATGTGTCTGGATTCCAATGACGCAACCGCCTAATGCGCCGGCAATCAATGGCCATTTAGGCAAGGATTTAGTTTTTAGCGCAATTCGTATCTGACTTAGACCGGCTTGCATCGGTTTTGAAAAGAGTGCAATCACTAAAATTGCAATTAATCCCGAACCAAAGGAGATGAGCGCTGCCTCAATACTGTTTTTTACCTCGTGCGAAAGTTGACCATTCGCTCGCGCTTGGATCGCAATGAGAATTCCAGTAAGCGCCGCTAGAAATTCCAATTTTGCATGAGAGACTTTTGAGCTAATTTGAAATCTCCTCTAACGCGGTAGTCGCGGTCAACCAGGCTTCTTCTAACTCGGCAATCCGAGCGTGAATTGCCGCCAACTCTTTCATGACTTGAACTAGCTTTTCGTGATCGGTGCCAACGTTAATTTGGGCGGCACGAAGGTCAGCTTCATCCAAAGTGGCTTTTGCCATCTGCTTTTCTAGCCGAGCTACATCTTTTTTAAGCAACCGAGATTGGGCCGCATTGGATGTACCGCTGGCAGAAGTCGCTCCTGGGCTAGTGGACTTCGATGCGATCCGAAGTTCTAGATATTGCTCAATGCCCCTTGGCAGATCAAGCAACTTTCCATCCCCCAATAGCCCGACAAATTTGTCGCAGACCCGCTCTAGGAAATAGCGATCGTGTGAGATCACTAGCAAGGTGCCGCCATAGGAGTCCAGCAAATCTTCAAGCGCAGTAAGAGTTTCAACATCGAAATCGTTGGTGGGCTCATCAAGTAAGAGCACATTTGGGCTATCCATCAAAAGCCTGGTGAGTTGTAGCCTTCGACGTTCACCTCCAGATAGGTCTCCAACCGGCGTCCATTGCGAATCAGTATTGAAGCCTAATTTCTCACAGAGCTGGCTGGCAGACATCTCTTTCCCATTGCCAAGTTGCACATGGTTTGCCACATGTTCAACAGCTTCTAAAACCCGCCACTCTGGATCTAACTCCTCCAAATGCTGCGATAGAAAAGCGGCTTTCACCGTAACACCCGTAACAATTTTTCCAGCCGTCGGTTTTATGTGGCCTAACAACGCTCTGATCAGCGTCGTCTTTCCGGCACCATTGACTCCGACAATTCCGATTCGTTCGCCAGGTCCAACGTTCCAATTTAAATCATCAAGTATTGGTTTCTCACCTGCGCGAATTGCCGTTTTATGGGTTTCATAAACGGTATTGCCTAAACGATTGGAGGCAAAGTTAAGCAACTCGGTCTGATTTCGCGGTGGCGGTTCATTTGCAATCAAAGTATTAGCCGCTTCAATTCTAAATTTCGGTTTCGCGGTTCGGGCAGGGGCGCCGCGGCGCAGCCAAGCTAATTCTTTTCGAATCAGCATATTGCGCTTTCCATCTTCGACGGTTTGCTGCCTGGAGCGCTCTGCTTTGGCGAGCACATAGGCGGAGTAGCCACCTTCATAAGTTAAAACGTCGCCATCAACAACTTCCCAGATTTGTTCAGAGACCTCATCCAAGAACCATCGATCGTGGGTAATTACAACGATCGAAAGTTTGCTCCGCGATTTTAAGTGAGCAGCCAGCCAGGAGACGCCTTCAACATCAAGATGGTTGGTCGGCTCATCCAGCAGAATTAAATCCAGATCATCTACCAATAGCCGCGCCAAGTTAACCCGTCGACGTTCACCGCCAGATAAGGATGCGAAGGGACGTTCTAGAAGATCGTCGGTAAAGCCACCAAAAAGTCCGGTAAATATTTCGCGAATTGCCGCGTCGCTCGCCCAAACGTGCTTCTCGGTATCGCCTAAAACCACATCTCGGATTAGCGCCCCAGGCTTGGCGGTATCTACCTGAGAGAGAATCCCGATTCGAACCGATCCAGCTTTCGCGACTCGACCCGAATCTGCCGGTTCCAGCCCAGCCATAACCTTTAGGAGCGTACTTTTCCCGCCGCCATTTCGACCGACGATCCCAATCCGTTCGCCTTCATTAATTCCTAGCGAAACGTTGGTTAGTAACGGCTTTATATCAAAGGCCTTTGAGACCGATTCCAGATTTAAAAGATTCTTCACGGCCATGCACCTAGCGTATTTCACTATTGCTAGAGTGGGTTAATGACCGTTACTGAACGCGCATTTGCACTGAATCTCGATTCGCACGATCCACTGGCTAGATATAAAGACCAGTTCGTTAATACCGACCCAAACACCTGTTATTTAGATGGAAATTCGTTGGGTCGACTTCCCAAGAAGACCGTCGAAGTTGTAAATAACTATCTTTTGAACGAATGGGGTGCAGAAGTTGTCGGCGGATGGAGCCATTGGATCGATGAGGCGCAGGCCACAGGCGATCTAATCGGAAGAGCAGTTCTTGGTGCCGGTGCTGGGCAGGTCCTAGCTTGCGATACGACCTCGGTAAATTTCTATCAGCTTGTTGGAGCTGCACTCGCAGCCCGTCCTGGTCGCAAAACAATAATCACGGATTCTGCCAACTTTCCAACCGATCGCTATATCTTGCAGGGTGTTGCCGATCGCATGGGTTTAAATCTAATAATTATTGATAACGAATCACCTGGCAGCGCCGAATGTGAACGAATTACTCCTGAGATTTTGGAACCATACCTATCAACCGATGTTGCCTTTGTTACCTTTGAAGTAATTCAGTATCGATCTGGTGCAAGAACTGACATTAAAGCGATTACCGAATTAGTTCGTAACTATGGTGGCCTAACAATTTGGGATGCCAGCCATGCCGCCGGTGCCATCGAATTAGATTTCGACGACAATGGTATCGACCTTGCAGTGGGTTGTACTTATAAATATGGAAACTCCGGGCCTGGTTCCCCTGCTTGGTTATATGTAAATAAGAAGGTACAGAATTCGCTACAAGTATCAATTCAAGGTTGGTTCGCCCAAGCCGACCAATTTGAGATGGGACCAACTTTCGAAAAAGATAACTCGATTCGCGGTTTTCAAATTGCCAGTCCTTCAATTGTTGGCCTGCGTTGCATAAATACCGCATTTGCAATGATTGAAGAAGCAACGATCAGCGCCATAGCGCAAAAATGTGCAAGGGGAACTCAGATGATGATCGGTTTATATGATGCTTGGCTAGCAGAACTTGGATTTTCGCTAAATACTTCGCGCGAAGCTTTGGAACGCGGTGGTCACATTTCACTAGTGCATCCAGATGCAAAGCGAATCGCAATCGCGCTGCGGGAATTCGCCCATGTAATTCCAGATTACCGCACGCCTAATTCAATTCGGTTGGCGATCTCACCCTTGACAAATAGTTATGTGGAAATTTGGGATGGCTTCCAGCGCTTACGAGATTTAGTAGCGACAAGACAGTATGAGAAAGTCACTTCAGAGGGTTCTCGAGTCACATGAGCCCACTCCGCCTCTCGAAAGGAAGTTAAATGAATCGATCAGAACTCAATGCAAAATATGAGGCTGGGACTCACGCGGTTATCGAGGCGTTAGGCGACTACAAGCACCGAGATTTGGATTCTAAACATCCTGAGGGCTGGAGCCCTAGACAGACAATTCACCACTTAGCTGATAGCGAAACTAATTCCTATATCCGATTGCGCCGCTTGGTTGGCGAACCGGAAGGAACTTTACTTTCCGGCTATGACGAAGGTGCTTGGGCGAAAAGTCCTACTTTGGGATATGAAGTGCTTCCTATTGAACACTCGCTCGCGCTCTTCATCGCCGTAAGGCGAGCATCGCTTGATGTTCTAAAGAGGTTGACCGATTCTGATTTACAGAAGTCCGGCAATCATTCGGAGGTCGGAAAGTACACCTTCGATAAGTGGTATTCCGATTACACCGCACATCCATTTGATCACGCGCAACAAATTGCGCGGGCATTTGAGGGCCAACTTTAATTATCTTCACTTTTGCGTGAACCACTCGTTATGAAACTGTTACAAAGTTAGAGTCTCACGCTATTCCTACCACTTAGTGGTTTAGGTACATTTTGCGCGGGACGCGAGCCACCCCCCGAGCTCGGACCAAATCAACAAGGTAAGGTCACATGAAAAAAACCATGAAACTTACGGTTGTCGCGAGCCTCGTTGCTATTACTGCAACGTTGTTCACCGTCATAAGAATCAAATAACTTGCGCCAAGAACGGTAAACCTCATGGACGCCTTCGCGGTCCAGGAAGGGAATATCTTCCAAAAGTGCCATCCGCTCAGCTTTATCTTCAAAGACCGCATCAAAGCGAAGCGCTTTAGTAAGACCGGCGGGATCTCTATGATCCACATCAATCTCATCTTTAACTAAACCATGTGCAACATCGATACGAAAACCGTCAACGCCACGATCCAACCAGAATCTAAGAGTGGTCTCGAAATCAGTTGCTATCTCGGGATTATTCCAATTCAAATCCGGTTGCGATGAGTCAAAGAGATGTAAATACCATTGTCCTAACTTGCCATCAGTTTCGGTTACTCGGCTCCAGGCTGGCCCGCCGAAGATTGAATTCCAGTTATTGGGGGGCTCATCGCCATCAACTCCGCGGCCATCATAAAAATGAAAGCGTGCGCGTTCCGATGACCCGGGTGCTGAGCGCACGGCTGCTTGAAACCAGATGTGGTCGCTCGAAAAATGATTTGGAACAATGTCGAAGATAATTCGAATCCCGAATTGGTGCGCTGCAGAAATAAGCTCTTCGGCATTTGCTAGCGTTCCAAATCTGGGATCTACATCGCGGGGATCTGCTACGTCATAGCCGCCATCGCGGTTAGGCGAACGATAAAATGGGCTAAGCCAAATAGCGTCAATCCCTAAATTCTTCAAATATGGCAACTCTTGAACTACACCTGCAAGGTCGCCCTCGCCATCACCGTTGGTATCTTTGAACGAGCGGGGATAGATCTGGTAGATCGCGGCATCTCGCCACCAAGCTTGTGAGGACATGGTGACGAGTCTAAAGCATGCGTCCTTAAATGGCTTTAGCTAGTTTAGTTTGACGGTGCTGAGCCTAAGGTGATGGTAAATACCTTGGTGCCACCAGTTGGCAGCGTTGCCGTCACTGAGACTGTTGAGCCAGGCTTGTAGGCCCGAATTCTAACAATTGCTTCGACGTAATCGGCCAGTTTTGCCGAATCGATTTGAGTGATGATGGCGCCAATTGGGAGTCCAGCTTTTTCGGCACCATAGCCAGGAGTAATGGCGGCTACTTTTGCGCCTTTACCAGTGTAGGTCTGATCGAATGAGACACCGAGAACCGGACGAGTCGATTTTCCGGTAGCAATAATTTCGTTAATGACTCGTTGTGCTTCATTGAATGGAATCGCAAAGCCCAAACCAATGCTGCCGGTCGAAGTAGAGCTGGAACCCAAAGAGGCAATGGCCGAGTTAATCCCAACGATTCGACCAGAGGAATCAGTAAGTGGTCCGCCGGAGTTACCGGGGTTGATTGCCGCATCTGTTTGAATCGCATCGATATAGGACTCGGAGCCAGTGCTGCCAGTGATTACTGGACGGTTTAGCGAAGAGACAATTCCGGCTGTAACAGTGTGAGCCAAGCCCAGCGGGGAACCGAAGGCAATTACCTGATCACCAATACTGATAGAAGAAGAATCGCCATATGAAATCACGGGTTCGTTTCCGATATTAATCTTTAAGACGGCCAAATCATAAATTGCATCGCGTCCGACAATCGTGGCTGGAACGGTATCGCCATTATTTAGATCCACTGTGATTGTTCCAGTGCCAGTGGCGGCAGCATCAATCACATGGTTATTGGTAACGATATAACTGGATGTCGCATCGGTTTTGTAGATTGAACCAGAACCAGTATCGCCACCACCAGGAATTGTGACATTAACGGAGACCACCGAGGGTGAAACTTTCTGAACGGTATTCTTGATCGAGCCCGAGCCAACCGAGCCAAGGTCAACTGCGGTACGAGTTTTGGCGCAGGTACCATCGGCGGAGGCATAGAGGGCTTGGGTCCGATTATCCATACAGGCTTTCACAACCGGACCGCTGAAGGTGCCGGCTACTGCGACCCCACCAACGACGGTCGCTCCTAAAACAAACCCAATTAATACTTTAGCGACGGTGCTTCGCATAAAAATCTCCGTTCGATTTGATTGTCCCTGATTCTTATAGAACAGGGTTGAGATTCTAAATGGATTTTCTAAGAGTTAACTGAGAAAAGTGGGATACTTGACCAACATATGGAAGATTTAGACCTCTTAATTCGCACCGCTCACCTCGATCTCCATACCGTCACGCCCGGGGACTATGAGCTTTTAGCGGTGAATCGGGCGGATCCCAAACTCTGGCAGGGCCGTGGCTTCGCCAATCCTTTTGGTCACTTAGTTGATGATCCTGGGCCGCTGCCCTTTCGAATCCCTCGAATTGCGAAAGACCCGACCTTGGCTAAATATCTGCTTCGAATGGCGGTCTATCGTCCAACCAGTGAAATCATTGGAAGCGCTGGTTTTCATGATGGCCCAAATGCTGAAGGGATGATCGAAATCGGCTTGGGGCTGGTTCCAGAATTTCGCGGCCAGGGCTTGGCGCAGGAGCTCCTTCATGGAATGTGGGGTTGGGTCGTCGATGATCCCAAGGTGAAGGTTTTGCGGTACACCGTTTCACCAGATAACGCGCCATCTCAAGCAATTATCAAGAAGTTCGGCTTTATCTATCAAGGGCAACAGATTGACGAAGAAGACGGGCCAGAAGATATATTCGAAATGAGCGCCAATCAATATCGACTAAAATTCCGAAATGGCAGCGTTGCTGAGTAACTTAAATCTACGAGAGCGGATTCGTAAAGCCCTGCCTACATCACAAGTCCTCAAAGTGATGTCAATTAGCACCTTCATCAACACTTTCGGTAATGGTCTCTTTTTTACCGTAGAAATTATCTTTCTGACTAGGTCTGTCGGTCTAACCCCTCACCAGGTCGGATTTGGATTCACCCTCGCTGCGCTCTGTGCCTTCCCGATGAGCGTCCCAGCCGGGCAGATCGCACATCGAATTAACATCAGGAAGTTTGTGGCCATTTCGCAAACGATTCAAGGTATTGCTGCCGCTTCATTTATTTTCATTCACAGTTATTCCGCATTCTTGATGTTGACAATCTCGGTCGAAATTCTGGTTTCCTTCACTCAAACATTTCGCATGGTATTGATTAACCAAGTCGGAGGTGCAGGAGAGGAGAGAGTTAGTTTCCGCGCTTACCAGCGGGCAGTCACCAACTTAGGTATCGGTATGGGTACCGCTTTTGCTGGTATTGCCCTAATCATCGACACCCATGCAAGTTATGCAACCATCGTTGTTCTCAACGGAATTACTTTCATAATTGCTGCTTTAGTCTTTCTTAAAGTGCCGTACACGGGGTCTGAAAAAATTGATGAGGAGCCCCGAGTCGATGACCGGTTCATCGCCTTAAAAGACAAAAAATACATCTCAGCCATGCTGCTAAATGCCATTTACTCCAGCCATTTTATTATTCAAGGCGTGGCGCTTCCGCTCTGGATCATCAGATATACCAAAGCTCCACATTGGACGATTTCTGTTGTCTTTCTGATCAATACGATCGCTTGTGTACTTTTTTCAGTACGAGCCAGTAAGGGCACCAGCAATGTTGTGGTTGCATCAAAAGTTTTCTTCAAAGCAGGACTATTCGTGGCTGCGGCCTGTGTTTTATACGCACTTGCGCAAGGAGCGAGCGCGTGGGCAGCATGCGGATTATTGTTTGTTGGAATGGGTCTTCACACCGTGGGCGAACTGTTGGGTTCAGCCGCTGGCTGGGGATTGGGTTTTGGACTAGCCGACGAGCGCTATCAAGGGCAATACCAGGGCATCTGGCAAATGAGTTGGAGTTTGGGTGGAATTGCAGGTCCGGCCCTTATCACGGCTGCGGTGGTAGATCTTCATAAAGTTGGTTGGTTGATTCTCGGCGCCGTCTTTACTGTTTCAACTTTCCTCTTCATCCCGTTGGTTAAATCGATGAAGAATCGTCACCACTCACATCTTGCTTAAGTGGAACAAATTGCATGTCGCGGACTTCAGGAACGCAGAGCATCACGAAAATAACGAAGAGACTTATACCTGAGGCAATTTCCAACGTGCGAGTAATTCCAATAACACCCGCCAAGGGTGCTGCTACTGCTAGGCCAACTGGCCGAAAAAGCATGGTGCCCAAAGCGTCGAAGGAAGAGACTCTAGACAGCGCTTCCCGTGGCACCATCCGCTGAAGTGCTGTCGACCAGATAGACCCCCATAAATCTAGAGTGACGCCCCACAAAAAAGCACAAAATGCGATGATCAGTAAAGACATGGGGCGAGCCAGAACCCAGAGATACAGAGCCATCGATGAAGAAATAATTGTCAGTGCGCGCATCGGGTATTTGAAGTGCAACCGCATAGCAAGTAAAGATCCCACGATGTAGCCCACCGATTCGGCAGTAAGAACAAACCCCCAAGACTTTGCGCCATCGAAATGTTTCAAAGCAATAAGTGGGCCGAGGACATTCTCGCCGGCAGCCCAGCACATAACCACAAAGGAGAAGCCGAAAACGATCACTACGATCCAGCGAAAGGAGAGAAAAACTTTCCAACCGTGTTTGAGATCATCCAGCATTGAATCTTGATTTTCGACCCGAGCAGGTACAACGTGGGAAAAACTCAGGACAATCAATCCTGCGACCAAGAACGAGATGGCATCGACAGCTAACGCAAAAGTACTTCCAAAAGCACTGACTAAGAAGCCGGCTGCTGCAGCGCCAGAGATGTAGGCAATGTTGGAGACAAATTGATTGACAGCATTGGCTTTCTGCAAACCCTCTTCGGGGACGATTGCAGGCAGCACGCCCGAGAAGGCGGGCCACCAAATACCCCACATCAAACCAAAATTTATGTTGGCAGCCAGCAAAACCCAGAGCGGAACATTTCCAGTGGCAAAGAACCCCACTTGTACTAGCAATCCGATAGCTCCCCATGTGTCACATAAACCCACCATGCGAACTCGACCATATTTATCAGCGATCACGCCGCCAAAAGGGCTCATCAGAATCATGGTGATAGTTGCCGAACCCAGAACCCATCCAAGTTCGCTGGCGCTGCCATTCGGCAAATGCAGAATTCCGAAGGCCAACGCAACAGGGGAGATGCCATTGCCGAAATTTGAAATGAATCGACTCAGGTGAAACCTTTTTACATAGCGATAGCCAAAAAGTTCCTTAAGTGTCATGGTTATTTTCGAAATGTGGGAATAAGAACTCCAAGACTAAGGGCGGACTCAATGCGGGACATCGCCCGAACTAAGTTGGCCTCGTCATTGCGCCGTGAAACAACTCCCATGCCCACCGGCAGGCCGTCGACAATCCCCATTGGTAGACATCCGATCGGCGTTCCGGCGATCGAAGGCGCGGTAGTTATCCAACTCGCAGCGGCATAATCGTCACCGCCGCCAAGATTGCTCTTCCAGGAGGGCGAATAAGTAGCGCCAATCAACAGGTCTACCCCATCGAGCGCTTTAGCCAGGGTATTTTCGGCCCAGCCCAAATTTCGCGCTCGAATCTCGCGGTATGACTCGTTACGACCACCAAGAGTTAAGGCTTGATCAAAGAGCTCTTGATTGAAGTACTCCATTTCAAAGTCAGAGTTAGCTAAGTTGTATTCCACAACATCACGTAAAGACTTTGCGCCGTCGCCGTCCCGAGCCAAGAGATAATCACCTAAATCATCATGAAGTTCGTGCATCAAAACTTTGAACTCATCATCAGAAATACTTTCGGCTGGCTCTGGAATTTCCACTTCAACGAGAATTATTCCGGCGGCGCTCAAAAGCGATAGCGAATCCTCGAATCGAGCATTTGTCCCATCGTGCTTGGTTAACCAGCTACGAACTACTCCAATCCGCATCGGGTCTTGATTTTCAGCGGCTGCGAGAAAGCCTGATTGCGCGGTCATAACTTCTAGCAATAGCGCTACATCTCGGACGCTTCGCCCCATCGGCCCAGGCGAATCTTGGCTGCTGCTAATGGGGATCATTCCGTCTCGAGGGACCGATCCGACATTCGGCTTAATGCCAACACAACCATTGAGAGAAGCGGGGCAAACAATAGAGCCATCAGTTTCACTACCTACTACCAATGGAACTATGCCCGCCGCAATAGCTGCGCCAGCTCCGGAAGAAGAGCCACCAGCGCTGTGAGGGTGAATCCATGGGTTAGCGGTCAAACCACCAACTGCCGACCAGCCGCTAGTTGATTTACTGGAACGAATATTTGCCCATTCCGAAAGATTTGTAGCGCCTAAAATTACGGCACCGGCTTCACGAAGTCTGGTTACCAGCGTTGAATCTCGCACCGTGGGGCGACCGATCAAGGCTAAGGATCCGGCCGTTGCTGGAAGACCTAGCGCTTCAATATTGTCTTTAATAAGAATTGGTAATCCTTCTAACGGCCGAGATTTACCATCAATATCAATTGCCTGTGCCTGCTCAAGCGCATCTGCATTTTGTGCCAGTACGGAATTGAGTTCGTAGCCTGCTTGATCGAGTGTGGTTATTAATTCGATTGCCGAACGCACTAGTTCTGCGGAAGTCGCTTCGCCCGTAAGGACCGAAGCCCGGGCATCAATCGCTGAGGTAAATTGCGCCATTATTTATCGTTACCTTCAAAATCTTGAAGCAGTTGCTTCATCTCTTTCGCAATCTCTTTCAACTCAAGTAGCTCCTGTTTCGCGATTTCACGTGCCTCTTTAGCTAATTCAAATTCACCTAAGCTAGCGGTATGAGTCTCGGTAATCTTTTGTTCGACTGAGGCGGAAGCGACATTTTGCCCAACCATAATTATTGATAGCAAAACCAATTGCAGGAAAGTTTGAGCGACCCAAGCAACGATCGTGATTGCATCACCGGACTTAAGAGCCGCTGGTAATGAGATGAGGGCAATTGCAGCAAAGGCGTAAGCGCACCACATCGTGGCTACACCGGATGTTATCTTCGCCGCCAATTTGGTATTGAATTCGGTCACTTTGCTCATGCGACCCATAGTAAAGCAACCGCCTAGATTGAACTATCTAATTGGCTTACCGGACGCTCTGGAATTTTCAGTCGCAGCGCAAAGGTCGCTACCAGTCCCAATCCCAAAATCAAGATCGTGATCCAGAGCCAATGCAAGTGTGCGCCAAGAAGTGTGCCGGCCATCGCTGGACCCATGATCAAGGCAAATTGCCAAGCGTTTCCGGCCGCGGCGTTATAACGGCCTCTTAAGTGATCGGGTGCCAATTGATTCACGATCGATGGCAGCGAAGGTGACCAGAACATTTCACCGAAGCTGAAGATGACCTGACAGAGAATCACCATTATTAGAGCGATATTTGTGAACAGACCTGCAAAGCTAAGAGTTAGCCAAGCAAGTGCCCAGAATGATGCGGCAATGGCCATCGCTTTACCGCGATGCATGTGCTCTATTTTTCGAATTACCCACAACTGAAAGAGAGCAATAACCATGGTGTTGGCGGCATAGGCCCAAGCGATATGTGAGGGAGGTAGCTTGGCAACGGTTGTCGAGAACGCTGCGAATCCAACTTCCAGTTGGCTATAACCAAAGAGAATGGCGAAGAGTGCAACAAACCAGATTTTTACAAAAGTTCGATCTGCGATTACATCCTTCCAGCCACCTTCAAGTTTCTTATTTTCTGCCCGCTCCTCTTTATTACGATGACCGGCGCCTTTAAGAGTTAGAACCACGAAAAGATAAACGATATAAGAAGCGCCATCGCCCCAATAGAGGTGTTCGAAGGTTCTTGCGTTGTGTAATGAAATTACGGTCGAGGAGATTAACCCACCTACGCCTAAACCCAAATTCATCACCGCAAATTGGGAACCATAAACCCGTTCACGTAAGTGATCGGGAGTTAGTTCAGTATTTATCGCGCCTTGCGCGGGCCACATTCCTGCTTGGCCCCACGAACAAATAGTTATAACAATCAAGGCGTTAGCTGCCGAGTGGACCAAACTAAGACTGGCATAACCAATTCCAGAAACTACTAAAGAAAACATTAGGACTGGCTTAGGACCCCAATGGTCGATCATATTTCCGACCAGCGGCGAGATTGCCAATGAGGCAAGCGCTCCATAACCAATAATAATTCCAGCCAGCGCCGAACCAATCCCACGAATGCTATGGAAGTAAATAAAGAGGTAGGGCAGGACCAGGCCGTTGCCAACGGCAGAAAGTGAGATGCCAAAGAGCATCACTCTTACTTTGGAAGGCAATTTGGTGGACATACAGTCAGTCTACTTAGGCATTGACTCCCGATGTTGCTAAATCTTTTATGGTGGGCCAGCGCCTAAAAGCCAAAAGGCACCGTAGACAGCCGAGCATATGAGCGAAAGGGAAAAGATAACGATTTGGGTTCCGAGTTTTAATTTTGCGGTTCGCGCTGCTATTGGAATCAAGAGACCAAATGCAGGAAGGAGATATCTTGGCTTTGAGCCAAAATAACTTGCAGTAGTAAAAGACAAGAGAAGTATTGAAGAGGAATAAACTAACAACGCCAGCGGCTGACGATCTTTAATTGAGGAACGCAGTAAAAGAATCAGCGTTCCAATACCAAATAAAATTAGAATCGCAGAAAATGCTGAGCCGCTCGTAAGTAATTTCCAAATCCACTGCAGAAAATTGGCGCCACCATCGAATCCATTCTGCCAACCAGTTGCAACGTCAAAGTAACCTAAAAGGTTCTTTTGTTGGTAGCCAACTAAAGATAGATAACCCACCAAACCTATTGGTGCAATTGCGATTGCCAAATAAGGACGTTTTTGCTCATAAAGTGCGCAAACCACTACCGCTGCTACAACGGCAATACCGATAGGGCGCGTTAGCCCAGCGCCAACCGCAAGAGCGGCAGCTGCTACCCAATTCTTTTTCAAAATATAAAATATTGCCCACGCCGCCAAAGCGGTAAAAAGGGACTCGGTGTAAGCCATTGATTCCACGATTCCAATGGGAACCAGCGCCCATAGCATCGTGGTGATGAATGCGGTCTGTTCACCGGATACGAGGTGGACGCTCCGATAGATACCGGCCGCCGCAAAAATCGATGCGACGGCGCTAATAAATAATCCGCAATTAACGGCAGAAATTTGTGTAACAAAATGGAAAATGCGCTCCGTGGCTGGATAGAGCGGAAAGAAGGCGTAATCCGATAACTGCCGGCCATCACTCGTCGCCACGATATGTCCATAACCGTGATCAGCGATTCGCGAATACCACTGTGAATCCCAGCGGACCAAGACCGAATAAGCAGAACGATTCTTAAGCTCAGAAATAGCAACAAGAACTAAAAGAACGGCACCGCGAATGGCAACAAAAGTTAGAATTGCTCTGGGAAGCGAGGCGGTGAGAGAGTTTTGAGCAGCTCTCGATTTCACCCACTCCATATCGCAAATTCTATTTCTTGATTGCTAAACCACCAACCACATCGGATTTTCGAATCGCTTCACGAAAGCTGCCAACCACTCGGCCGCCAACGCCCCATCTATTGCACGATGATCCACGGATAGCGTGAAGTTAATAACTGAACGAATGACGATCGCCCCGTCAATAACAACAGGTTTCGGCTTCGCCGCTCCAACCGCCAAAATGGCCGATTGTGGGGGATTGAGAATTGCCGCGAATTCGTCGGTGCCATACATTCCCAAATTGGTAACTGAGAAAGTGCCGCCCTCGATTTCATTCTGCTTTAGTCGGCCAACTCGAGCTCGCGCAATTAAATCTTCAGTTGCTGCACCTAGCTGCGCCAAATTCATTTGATTTACCCCGCGAACAACCGGAGTCACTAAGCCATTTTCAGCAGCTACCGCGATCGCAATATCTACATTCTGGTACTGCCTGATTTCTTCCGGCGTCCAAATTACATTCGCTTTTGGGACATCAGAAAAAGCTGCCGCCACGGTCTTGAGAATTAGGTCGGTTACCGAAATCTTCTTCTCCGACCATTCATTCAACTTCTTGCGCATAGTCAGCAAATCATCGGCTAACACCGGCGCTGTTAAATAGAAATGGGGAACCGTGGACTTACTCTCGGTTAACCGACGAGCGATTGCTTTACGCATAGGAGTGTGTGCTGTGGCGGTGTACGAACCATCGCCACTAATTATTTGTGCTGAGGCTGGAGCGCTCTTCTTCACGCCACCACTAGTAAAAGCGGCCAAAACATCGTTCTTAACAATCCGACCACCTGGACCAGTGCCTTTTAAGGCGCTGGTATTGATCCCATTCTCGCGCGCTAGCTTTCGAGCGAGCGGGCTCGCGAATAACCGTTCACCAGCGTACTCAACTGGCGCTGCTTCAACTTTTGCGACCGCGCTCTGAAGAACCTCAACTTGTGCAGCAACCGGCGCAACATCGATCGCTTCAGCGGCAAGCGCCTTAGCAATATCGGCCTCGCCTTCACCTGCCAATAACAAAACTGCGATCGGCGCCCCAACCGCGGTAGTTGCACCTATTTTTGCTAAATACCGACCCAAAATTCCATCGGTTTCGGCTGTTACTTCCACTATCGCCTTTTCGGTTTCGACTTCCGCGATTGGTTGGCCGATGGTGAAGCTGGCGCCTTCGGCAACCAACCATTTTGAAATAATGGCTTCGGTCGCGTTCGCCAAGACTTCTGGCATTCTCATTACGGTTGCCATCTTAGTTAGCACCGCCAAATCCAGCTTTCACAATTTGAAGTCCGGCTACAACTTCTTCAACTCCAGCAATCGCAGCGCGTTCCAACACCTTAGAGATACTGGGTGAGGCTTCCCCGCCTGTTACGCGTTGAATTGGTTGATCTAACCAATCAAAATATCGTCGCTGAATTTCATCGGCTAACCATGCGCCATATGAAGTTCCCCTCGAGCCTTGTTCCACAATCAGGACGTTATTAGTCTTTTTAATACTGGTCTCAATGGTCTTCCAATCCAAACTGGCTCGATCAAGCCAACGAAGATCGATTACTTCACCGTCAATTCCAATTTGTTCAACGGCTGTCAATGAATGCTTGACCATCGACAGATAAGTCAGGATCGTTACTTCGGTGCCAGCGCGACGGATGTTGGCTTTCCCAAATTCAATCTGGTAATCCAAATCGGTCTCTGGAATCTCGCCCATATCTTGATATAGATCAACATGTTCCAAAACTAGAACCGGATCTTCCAATTTAAGCGCGGCATTCATCAAGCCGATGTAATCAGCTGGGGTCGACGCAGCAACAATTCGCCATCCTGGAGCGGTAGCAAAGATGCCGGCGGGATCCATTAAATGCTGCGAGCCGTAACCGCTACCCATTGCCACTTTGGTGCGAAGTACCAAAGGAACCGGATTCTTGCCGCCGAACATATGCCTAGCTTTACCAACTTGGTTAAAGACCTGATCGGCTGCGACCCACATAAAGTCGGGATACATAAACTCAACGACTGGGCGATAGCGACCATCCAGTGCCATACCGCCACCTAAGCCCATGAAAGCATTTTCGCTAATTGGGGTTCCCAAAATTCGGTCTGGATACTTCTTCGAAAGTCCTTTAGTAGCACCGTTTGTGCCACCGTTTAAGCGGTGAATATCTTCACCAAGGATGATGATTCGCTCATCCTCTTCCATCCGTCGGTCCAATACCGCAGCCACGGTATCAACGAATTTAGCGCTCTTGGTTGCACCGGAATAGGTATCAGGTTCCAAGGTGCGCGCTCCGAGCAATTCACTGGCATCGCCGCGAACTCCAATATTTACAAAGTTCACATCTGGCCAAAGCTCTGGACGAATCCGACGCTTTCCAGGTAGATCAGGATTTGCCTCCACAAGAGCGGCAACAGCAATCTTGTTCGCCGCGATCGCTTGCTCTCGAACTGAGTCAACTCCTGCTTGATCAATCAATCCCAATGCAATCATTTCAGTTGCAACTCGAAGCAGTGGATCGCGAGCGCGCCAATGCGCCTCTTCCTCTTTGGTTCGATAACCAAAGGCACTTCCAGGGAATGGGCCATTCTGATGAAAGTAGCGATAAACCTCAGCTTCAATAACCGTTGGTCCTTCGCCAGCACGCATGCGAGCATTTGCTTCCTGCATTGCAAGGTAAACAGCTAATGGATCCATACCATCAACGCGCCAAGACGGAATCCCAAATCCAAGCCCGCGAGCAGAGAGTCGAGATTCGCCAGTTACTTCACTGACGTGGGTTGAAACCGCATAAAGATTATTTTCGATAAAGAAGCAGAGTGGCAACTTCCAAGCCGAAGCTAAGTTCATACTTTCTAGCGCCGAGCCAATATTTACCGCGCCATCGCCAAAATATGTGACAGTTACATTATTGGTACCGGCCCGCTTTTGTGCCCATGCATTTCCGGCAGCCAGTGGAACGCCACCACCAACAATTGCGTTAGTTCCTAATGCGCCTGCTTCAAAGTATTGCAAATGCATCGAACCACCTCGGCCGGCACAATAGCCCTGCTCTAGTCCCAAAATTTCAGCGTGAGTTCGCTGCAAAACAACTTGCAGATCCGGCGTCACCAAATTATTCAAATCTAACTTTCCCTGTGAAACATATTCAATTACTTTTGCTAAAAATTGGTGATGGCCGCGGTGTGTTCCATTAACGCCATCGGCGCTCGACATTCCAACAATGGACCCGACCGCACCACCTTCTTGTCCGATGCTGCTATGAGCGGGACCATGAACTAAACCTTCACCGGCTAATTCCAAAACCGCTTCTTCAAAGGCGCGAATTAAATGGAGTTGCCCAAGCATCGTTGCAAGCAATTGCGGGTCGGCCGCTTTCCAATCTTCGGCAGTAGTACGAAGTTCCACCCAAGGTTGGCTTGGTGTCAGCGCTACATGTTCAGTCATTTAACTACTCCTCATTGAGCCGCGCAGGGGGCGCACCAGCAAGGCTCAACTGTATTGGCAGATTGAGTCCAATCACAAGGTTTTTGGCAATAATTCTCCCCTTTTTTGCCATTTATGCCTAAGATTGGATCCAATACCAACAAAGGAGCGCAAAATGGCCGGACTTCCTGGGCTTCGCGGAACCGAACATATTGGCTTTACCGTCCCTGATTTAGAACAGGCGACTCGGTTTTTTGTAGATGTAATTGGCTGCGAATTGGTCTACGCACTCGGGCCATTTGTTCGCGAGGACGATTGGATGTTGGAACATTTGAATGTGCATCCTCGCACCGTAATGCGAGAACTCCGGTTCTTCCGGTGCAAAACCGGCCCAAATTTTGAAGTTTTCCAATACGAACCGTTCGAGAATGCCGCGCCACAACCAAAGAACAGCGATATCGGCGGTCATCACCTGGCTTTCTATGTAGATGATTTTGATGCTGCCCTCGACTACTTAAAAGCAAATGACGTCCAAATCTTAAGTGAGCCCACTTTTAGCAAGAACGCCAGCGAAGGACAACGTTGGGTCTACTTCTTGTCGCCTTGGGGAATGCAGTTCGAACTGGTTAGTTTTCCTAATGGCAAAGCTTATGAAAAGGATGCTCCCATTAAACTCTGGCATCCCAGCCAGCCAGAGAAATAGGAGCAATTAATGTCGGTAAGTTCCGAAGGTGATCTAGCCACTAGCCATCGAATCGCTGCTGCGCTAAAAGAAGAAATTCTCTCTGGCGAATATCCCCCAGGAACTCGAATTCGTCAGGAAGATATTGCGACCCAATTTGGCGCCAGTAGATCACCGGTACGAGAAGCGCTTCGAATGTTAGAAGCAGATGGCCTAATAAATCTGGTGGCTCACACCGGTGCATGGATTTCGGAATTGAGTTTGGCTGAGTGCGAAGAGATGTACCAAATTCGGGAACGAATCGAGCCATTACTACTTAGATTGAGTATCCCAGAACTAACAGACGAGCAGATTTCCCGGCTTTCAAAGATAGTTAAAGCGTTGGAGAAGAATAAGGAAGTGGAAGTTTTTCTTAAGCTAGATCGGGAATTCCATTTGCTTACTTATGCCGGCGCCCAAACTTCTCTGCTTGGTGAGATGGTGAATCGTCTCTGGAATACGACGCAACATTATCGACGCGCCTACACAAAACTCTTGGCTAACGACGGTTTCAAGCCGGCACATTATGAGCATCACTTAATGCTTTCGGCAATCAAAAAGCGCGATGCCGAAGATGCCGAACGAATTTTGTATGGCCATATTCGACGAACTCGGCTAGAACTGAGTAACCATCCAGGTGTATTTACACCAAATAATCAATAGCAACGCGATCACTAATGTAATCCGCTACCCATTTCACAAATTCTTGGTGAAGCGGGTGAACTTGATAGGCATCTAAGGCAGCCTGTTAGTTGAAAATGTAACTCCAGAGATCGTCGAAGAGTTAAAGAAGTACACGGGAACTATTTATCTCAGCCAAACAACCGAACTTCGAGATGGAAAAATAACGCGCTTCCTCAATTTAGAAGATGCAATCAATGCATGGGAGGCAGATCCAGGTCCACGCGAATGGCGAACTCACTTCCACGTCCCGGTCTTCCTAAAGGATCTTGGTCCCTTCCAAACCACCAGAGGTGGAATCGATGCGGCACTTAAAGTGCATGCCAAGACGCCGCTATCTACTCACTTAGAAATAGAAACTTATACCTGGGATGTCTTGCCTGATCATTTAAAGACCGGCGATATCTCCGAATATGTGATTCGCGAATTGGAATATGTTCGTGATGAACTTTATCGACAGGTTGATGCGCTAACGAAATAGTTTTACTGAATACAGAGAGCCGATCGCAACGGGGGGATCGGCTTTTTCAGTTTTAAAGTTGGATTCGAGCGCCTTCTTCGTAACGGTGAGTAGGGCCGCCTTTTAAAATATGAACGCTGGCCATGCCATGTACTTCCCACATGCCAGATTCAAAAGTTACTCCCTCGTCTAACCCAGTTACTAGCGCAGTTGATTCATCGATCCCGATAATGTAGGTGCCGTCCGGGGCGTGAAGCAGAATTTTGGCGGCGCTATCTGGCACCCAGCCAAAGAATTTGTTGTAGTGCGGGATCGTTCGAACGGTTGGCGTGATGCCCAAACCGGGAGTTGGCTCACTATGAAACTTCATAAAGTTAGGGACTTGATCGGCCATTGCCATCGCGCCGGCGCTACAACCAGCCAAAGAGGAACCTGCCTGCCAATTACGCTGGATTGCCTCCCCGACCAATGTGCCTTTAAGGGTGGTTGCCAAGTAGTTGGGATCCCCACCTGAAAGGTAGATCAACGCCGCGCCTTCAAGAGCGGCAGCATGTTCTGGATTCATTGCATCTTCACGAGTAAAAATTGGGAGAAAGAGCGTTGGCGTGGATAGCCGCACCCCTTGTTCGGCGCCGATCTGCTCCCAATAAGCCAAGCTCTTTGCGCCTTCTTTTCCGGCGGCGGTTGGGATTTGAACGAAGAGTTTCTGGCAACCACGATTTAATCCCTGATTTAAGAGAGCGCCTTCGAGCGGCTCCATGACCGGCAAATATTCACCAGATCCAACGAGAGCGAGGGCGCCGACTTTACTCATGCAAGAACTCTACGCCCCAAGTAACGCGCAATACTGAAAATTTAGTGAGATAGAAAGGTCACCTGATTTCAATCGCTAGGATTAGGCATATGCGCGGAAAACCCTCAAAAATAGCGGCCGGGTTCTCCATAGCGATCGTTTTGGCGGCTATGGGCTTTGCTTTCTTTACCAATACCGCGACCTCTGCGATCCCGCGCTCTAAAGCGCTCCAAGGAGCGAAACAGTCGGTACATGGCGATACCAATATCTTGTTGCTGGGGCTAGATAGCAGGCGCGATGCAAACGGTGCCGACCTGCCTCGCGCTCTTTTGGATTTAATGCATGTGGGCTCCACTAGCTCTGTTGGTGGCTATAACACCAACACCATGATTGTGATCCACATTCCGGCCAACGGAAGTGCCGCCACTGCTATTTCGATTCCTCGTGACGACTATGTAAATGTCCCTGGCTTGGGAATGAAGAAAATTAAAGAAGCCTACGGTTACGCCAAATATGCCGAAGATATGAAACTCTATAAAGCAGGAGTGAAAGAGCCTCAACGCGAACATTTAGCCCGCGAGGCAGGTAGAACCGCAACAATTGGGGCGATCACGGCGCTGCTCAATATTCCAATCGATCACTTTGCAGAAGTCAATCTGGTTGGTTTCTACGACTTGGCTACCGCGCTCGGCGGTATCCAGGTCTGTTTGAATCACGCAGTAAATGATTCGCAATACTCTGGCGCAGTCTTTCCTGCCGGTTTGCAAACTATTTACGGTGTCGATGCGTTGAAATTTGTTCGTCAACGTCACGGGCTGCCAAATGGTGATCTAGATCGAACTCACCGTCAGCAAGCTTTTATTACTGGTGTGATAACCAAGTTCCGCAGCCAAGGAATTTTCGGCGATCTCGGAAAATTACAAGCGCTATTAAATGTTGCAAAGAAGGATGTTGTGATCGACAGTGGATGGGATGTCTTGGGCTTCTTGCCGCAAGCTAAAGCGTTGACCGGGGGCCACATTACTTTCCATACCTTGCCAATTGAGGGTTATGTCATGCGTAACAGCCAGAGCGTGAATTTAATTGATGTCGAAAAGGTTCGAAAATTCACCCAAGATATTTTCTTTCCACCTAAACCAACTCCAAAGCCAACTGCTACTGGCACTTCATCAACTGCACCAAAGCCAAAGCCTTCCAAGATTAATTATGCCAACTTAGCAAATGGCAAAGCGGTAGATGGCGGGACCATTCCCTGCGTCAACTAGAATCACATCATTAGCAGTTCCCAATTGAAACGAGTCACACCTTGCTAGGTCTTTTAACAGTAGTAATTGGCGCTCTAGTGGCGCTGCAATCTCGACTAAATGGTCAACTGGCAACTGCCGTTCATAACGGCATCGGTGGCGCAGTGCTCTCCAACTTAGTTGGCTTCTCGATGCTTTGGATTTTGGTATTTAGTATGAAGCGCGAGCGCGCTGGCTTGAAGCGGGTCTTCGCGGCTTACCGCACCAAAGAGGTAAAGATTTGGGAATTCTTCGGTGGTTTTGGTGGTGGATTTTTCTTAGCGATTCAAAGTATCGCGGTTCCGCAAGTTGGTGTTGCAATCTTCACGATTGGCACGATTGGTGGACAGACTGTTACCTCTTTAGTTGTAGATAAAATTGGAATCTCGCCCAGCGGCAAAAAGCACATCACAGTGCCTCGGGTGGTAGGCGCCGCGGTTACCTTAATTGCTGTGACTATTGCAGTGTGGCCGGAATTAAATGGTAAGAATTTGAAATTCCTGCCGATTATTCTCTCAATTTTGGTTGGCGTAGTTGTCGCGTTCCAGCAAGCACTTAATGCACGAATCAATGTCATTTCGACCAGGCCACTAGCTACCGCGTGGTTTAACTTCACCGTCGGTACCTGTGTGCTGCTTATCGTCTTTGGAATCAATTTGCTCGGCGGTGGCCGCCTGAGTCATCTGCCCAGTAATCCGTGGCTATACCTTGGTGGCCCACTCGGCCTGATCTTTATCGCCGGCTCGGCCTATGTCGTGAAATCACTCGGCGTACTGAACTTCATTATCTTTAGCGTGACCGGGCAATTAATCGGGGCGCTATTACTTGATTGGTTAGCTCCCGCCACTAAGGGTGGACTAAGTGGCTACCTGGTCTTTGGAACTTTGATGACTTTGGTTTCGATCGCAGCCGCGCAGTTATATGAGCGAAAGACGACCGCTTAGTCGTCCTCGCCGCCTGCGGCGGAACCAAGAACAACAGGCTTAGTGGTACCGAGGTTTGCGACCGGAACCGCTTTTGCAGTGGTAACGGTCGAAGCGGCAGAGGAAGCGCTAAGGCTAGGAGCCGAATTGCTAGGAAGCTGGGTATAAGTAACGCCACCAGCAAGGATTAAACCGAAGGCCAGGATCGCGATATGTCGTTTCATGCCCTAACTATGGCTACTCCTCCTGCGGTGAAGGTGGGAAGTTTCTGAGAGTCGGCTGGTAATACTTTCCTTGAGGGAGCGTGGGAAGATGCGCCTATGCCTAAAATCCAAGCGCCAAATCTCGCCGCACATCGAGAGTTTCGCCGTCAGCAGTTAATGGCGGCGGCTATGGAGTTAGCGCTAGCAGATGGCGCACAAGCAATTACCGTGGCTGCAGTCGCCGCGAAAGCTGGCTTAGCAAGATCTTCAATCTATGAATATTTTTCCAGCTCTGCCGATCTAGTAGCTGACTTGGTAATCGAAGAACTGGATTACTACACCTTGCGTTTGGCTGATGCGATTAAAGGCGCGGAAGACCCGTTTGAAAAGTTATCGCTTTGGATTGCTGAAGGTCTGCGCTACGTTGCCGATGGTCGCCACATGTTGGTGAAGTCTTTGAATACCATAACAACTCCCGAGTATCGCAAAGAAGAGATCGCTTTGGGTCACCGGAAATTGATTGCCCCGCTGCGGGAAGCGCTGGTTGCTACCGGGATAAAAGATTTGGCAATGGCTTCGGCATTTATTTCTAGCATTACCGATGCTGCAAGTATTCGAATTGAATCCGGAAATGCCGCAGAGCCCGAAATCCACAACGCAACGCTATTCGCGATCGCGGGACTTCGAGCCCTGGAAACAAACTAACTATTTAGTAACTGCCAACGAAATCTTGGCCGAGTACGGGCCAAACAAACCGCTGCGCGCACCTGCAGTGGCGCTCAAAACACAAGTTCCGCTCTTAAGGATTTTCACATTGTTTGCGGCGACGGTACAAACTTTTGGTGAGGAGCTCTTGTAGGAAATTTTCTCTCCGAAGTTTGTTAACTTAGCCAAAACTATTCTCTTGGCTTTAGCACTCTGCGCCATTGAAGATATTGAGTTTTGCACTCCGGGCGCCAAGTTAAATGGATAGTGCGAAGTTTTGGGTGCAGCGGTTGCACTTCCAGGTGATGTTACTGCGATATCACATTGGCCAGCACCCTTTAAGGCGGTGATAGTTGTACCGACCAGCGCGCACTCTGGAGTGTAAGACTTCAAAGTTACGGCGGCTCCAGAACCTGTTGTGATTACGAAAGTGATTGGACTGCGATAAGTCAGGGTTCCTGGAACATTTGGCGCAACTACTGCACCGTTGACCGTAACCGTAATCGTGTCTGAAGGTAAAGCGGCGGTAGTTGGAACAGCACTGGTGGCAGCAAAAGTAATTGGTATGAACTGATCTTGCGAAGTATCGGTAGATGCAGTGTGATCAAGTCGAACAAAGATTCCGCAGATTACCTTGGAACAATCAGCAGCGCCAGCATTGAAGAGCGCGGATACGTGAACTTTCACATCACCTTTGGGTGAAGCTGGGGCGGTGGGATCATTAGAAACCCAAACTTGAGAATCAGCGCTGTAGATTGTTGGACGCGCACCGGCAGCTGGTTGAACCGCTTCAAAAAGGTATAGACCATGATCAGTTGGAAAGTTGCCAAACCCGAAATGAATATCGGCGCCCGCTGGGTCTAAACCAGTGTACGGACCGCCTTGGACAACAACAGTTGGCGCAGCAAGTGCAGCTGGTGCAATTCCCACTGCCAAGGTAAGCGCAGCGGCTAAGGCCACAAGGCGTCGATTATTCATTAATTGTTCCTGCTTTCTTTGTTATTTTTTGAATTGAAGAGGGAGGGATAAGTCATATGAACGATCATCACCTCGAGTGTGGTCGGCCCGAGTATAAATAGCGCACTTAATTTTTCGGCAATCTAACTTTCCGATCATTGGTGATATTTTAAGCGCCACTGAAAATCTGCCACCTGGAAGATATGGAATCGCTAATCCGATGCCATAAGAAGGTGGATTTGAAGAGATCCACTGTGATGCTCCAGTTGCGCCAGATTTGTCAGCTCCGCCGCCACATGGTGTCGGAAGTTTTCCTTTTGGCACAACCTTACAGATTGCAACATAGATACCGACGGTCTCATCAAAGCGGGAGCCAGTAATGACGATTTTGTCACCGCTTTTGATAGCAGCGCTCTTTGAAACCGATAATTTTTCGCCATGGGTTCCAGTAACCGTAGCTGCATTGGCTGTGCTTGCAACCGCAACCATTAGCATTGCTAGCAGCGCAACCCGTTTCAACATTGGGAAAAGATAACTTAACCCTTCACTCTCTTTTCTCGACAGTAAGCCCGCGATTCGTCGGCTTTTACCGACAGATACCGCCCGCTAGTACGGAATAAGAGTGTGATAATCCTCCAGTGAAAGCGTTGGCAGCAGGTCTTTGTGGCCTTCTACTCTTAACTGGGTGTGGTGCAACTAGCGCTTCGGTAGCCAATATTTCAAGTGTGGATCTACCCCTACCAATCGTTCACTCCGCAGAAGTGCCGAAATTTCAACGAGTGGTTGCATTGGCAAATGGAAGCGCGGAGATAGTTGCTGCGCTGGGATATGAATCGATCTTGGTCGGGCGCGATATTGCTTCCACGATGCCCGAGCTGGCAAACATTCCAGTAGATACCGATGCCCATCAAGTTTCGATTGAGCGAGTGCTCTCCCAGCAGCCAGACTTGATATTGATCGACTCAAATACCAGCCCAAGTACGGCGCTGACGATTCTTCGCAATTCAAAAATTAAGATTGTAAAGATTCCCGACTCTTGGACATTGGGAACTGTTGCCACTAAAGAGAAGGCAGTCGCGGATGCGTTAGGGGTGACTGGTGCCGCAAGCCTGTTAGCTTCGCAGATAACTGGAATCAACTACCCTAAAGCCAATTTGAAGGTTGCCTTCCTATATGTTCGTGGTACCGCTGCGATTTACTTAATCGGTGGCAAGGGTTCTGGCGCCGATTCGATTCTTTCAAGTATTGGAATGACGGATGTTGGGGCCGAAACTTTGCCTCATCCATTTAATGCGCTTACTGCCGAAGCGCTAATTAAAATGCAACCCGATGTTCTATTGCTAATGACAAAAGGCCTGGCCTCAGTCGGCGGAGTATCGGGCTTGGTTGCGTTGCCGGGCATCGCACAAACCCCGGCCGGAAAGAACCGTAGAGTGGTAACTGTGGACGATTCACTTTTGCTTTCATTTGGACCGCGAACCATCACCCTCCTGCCAAAATTGCGCGCTGATATCTTGCAGGCAACTAAATGAGACGGACCTCTACCTACCTCGGTTTGATAATCCTCTTGGCATTGCTCTTCCTCCTCTCGCTTCAAATCGGAATCCTTCATTTAGATACCTCGGTCTTTTCCCTGATTGGTAAACGCGGCTCGGTAGCTGCCACAACGGTATGGGATGTTCGGTTTCCTAGAGCATTGGGAGCAGTTGTCATCGGTGGCGCACTGGGTATTGCCGGGGCGCTGGCGCAAGGAATCTTCCGAAATCCATTGGCAGAACCAACACTTATTGGACTATCTAGCGGAGCAACCTTTGGAACGATTGTTGGAATAGCCACTGGATTGGCCGGATACGGCTCTGGCGTTAACTGTTTAGCGGCCACGTTGGGGACAGGCCTCGCCGCGGTCATAACACTATTCCTAGCGCCAAATAAGAACTTTGGCTTCTTGTTAACCGGGATAGCCTTCTCTTCGATTCTGACTTCGGTATCGGGGTTGATAATTTCTATCTCACAACGACCTGGCATTCAATCACTTTCGTTCTGGAACTTTGGATCTTTGTCGCTGATTAATTTTGCGACCGTCCGAGTCATTACGCCATTTATTCTGATTGGTGTCGTTCTAGCAATAGCTCTGGCTCGTGGACTGAACATTTGGAGTTTGGGTGAGAACACCGCTTTTTACATGGGAATGAATGTCAAGCGTTTTAGATTTGTTGCCATTATCGCAATCGCGCTGTTGATCGGTCCCGCCGTCAGCGCTGTTGGTTCAATCGCATTTCTTGGGTTGTTAGTCCCACATGTAGTGCGGTTAGTTGTAGGGCCAAATCACCAGCACTTGATCGGATTCTCTGCGCTATTAGGAGCGATCGTGCTTTTAATTGCCGACCTATTGGCGCGTGCTGCCTTTGCGCCCCATGAAGTGCCACTTGGGTTACTAACCTCATTGTTGGGTGCCCCAATTCTCATTTTGTTATTGCGAGCACGTAGAGCGCAGTGGGTGAGCGAATAATGATTTCAATCTCCCGGATTTCAATTAACCGAGGTGAAACTCTGGTGCTCCAAGATTTCTCGGCCACAATTTTGGAGCGTCAAGCCACATTATTGAGTGGACCAAATGGTTCGGGTAAAACCTCTTTAATACAGGCGATCGCCGGAACGCTGCCTATCTCCACGGGGGAGATTTCCATCGATGGCGCAAATCCATTTCTAGCTAAGGCGTTGGATTTAGCTAAATTGCGATCAGTCGCGCCACAGCGACGAACATTTTCGCTCGCTTTTAGCGTGGCAGAAGTAATTGATTTCATTCCAGTTAAGGAGCGCGCTGACCATTGGGAAAATACTTTGGAACTATTAGGGCTAAAGCAATTCCTAAACAAGAAGGTAACCGAGCTATCAATCGGACAACAGCAGCGAGTCAGTTTGAGCTTATCTCTTCTTCAAGAATCGAAGTTCTATTTATTGGATGAACCTTTCAGCGCCCAAGACTCCGAATACCAAATTCGAATCTTGCAATTGATCGATGAGTTAAGAAAAGAAAAGGGAGTGCTGGTGGTCAGTCATAACACTGACTCCCTGCACTCCCATTTCGATCAGGAATTACATATTAGCTAGCGCGAACTGGACGCTTTCCAGCGGTAACTTTCTTTACCCCACCCTTGCGGTGAGTTGTTGGTGCTGGCTTGCTAGGGGATTTCTTCTTTGAACCACCTGCGCGTTGCCGGGTTGTGCGATCACCAAATTCTGAAGACTTTTCGCTGCGAAATGGGCGCTCGCTCTTAGCCGCTGGGCGTTCAGCACGAGCTGGGCGTTCAGAACGATCAGATCGTTCGGCCTTGGCTGGGCGTTCGAACTTATCGGCGCGAACCGGACGGTTCGCTGAAGCGGATTTAAATGGGCGATCATTTTTTCCCGCCGGGCGGAAAGGGCGATCACTCTTCTCGGCGCGGGCTGGACGCTCAGTTCGTTCGAACTTGTCGGCTCGAGCAGGACGTTCGTTCCGCTCAAACTTATCGGAGCGAGCTGGTCGCTCGAAGTTCTCGCTGCGGGCCGGTCGTTCACTACGTTCTGGGCGATCGTTACGGACTGGACGCTCAGTGCGATCGTTACGGACTGGACGCTCGAAAGCGGCAGAACGAGCTGGGCGTTCAAAGCTCTCGCTTCGGGCGGGTCGTTCGCTGCGTTCAAATTTTTCGGCGCGCACTGGGCGTTCGGTGCGTGCCGGACGATCAAAGCTCTCGGTGCGTGCTGGACGATCTGCTCGGTCTGGACGAACTGGACGATCGCCTCGTTCTGGTCGGTCAGATCGTTCTGGTCGATCGCCGCCGCGGTTAAAGCTGGGGCGAGAACCTCGGAAACCACGGTCGCCGCCTCGGCCACCACGGTCGCCTCGATCACCGCGTGAAGGCTTCTCTGGTTCCACAATTACTGGGATACCGGATGGCTCTTGGGCGCCAGTGATACGAACTAACTCTTCATCTGATGGGCGAACATATGCTTCAGTCAGTTTTACGCCGGCGCGGGTAGTTAAACCGTAGACCGCCTTCTTCTGCTTTGAAGTTGCAAGTGTTACAACAACACCAGTTGCACCAGCGCGTGCGGTACGACCGGCGCGGTGTAAATAATCTTTGTGATCGGCAGGTGCATCAACATGAACTACCAATGAAACATCATCAACGTGAATTCCGCGAGCTGCGACATCGGTAGCAACTAGCGCAGAAGCGCGTCCATCTTTAAAGGCAGCGAGAACGCGAGTTCGTTGTCCTTGAGATTTTCCACCATGAAGCACACCAACTGGCACGCCTTGGCGAAGCATTTTGTCAGCCAATTTATCGGCGCCATGCTTGGTTCGAACGAAGAAAATTGTGCGGCCTTCGCGAGCAGCAATCTGCGTTGAGATCAAATCTTTATGTGCTTGATCCATGATCAAGACGTGGTGCAACATATCGGCAGAGCGAGACTTCTCATTTTCCAATGAGTGAGTTATCGGGTTCTTTAGGAACTTCTTCACCAAGGTATCAACATCGCGATCCAAAGTTGCGCTGAACAAAAGTCGTTGACCATCTTCTTGGGTCAGGCTCAAAATCTCTTTTACAACAGGCAAGAATCCCATGTCAGCCATTTGATCGGCTTCATCAAGAACGGTTATTTCAACATCATCTAGTTCAATGTGGCGCTTCTCTAACAAGTCGATCAAACGACCAGGAGTAGCAACAATGATTGGGACGCCGCGCTTGAGCGCTTGGATTTGGCCAGTGTATGAAAGTCCGCCAGCAACAACTTGGGAGTTTAGATTTACCCGGCGAGCCAATGGCGCAATAACATCATTGATCTGAACGGCAAGCTCGCGAGTTGGAGCCAGAATTAACCCAAGTGGGTGGTGTGGGTCGGCTTGGCGGCCCGCTAACCGAGTAAGCATCGCTAATCCGAAAGCTAGCGTTTTGCCGGAGCCAGTCTGGCCGCGGCCAAGGATGTCGCGTCCGGAGATTGCCTCAGGCAAGGTCGCGGTTTGAATGGGGAATGGAGCTGAAATACCTTCAGCATCGAGCGCTTGTACGAGCGCAGGGTTAACACCTAAGTCTTTAAACGACATGAATCTACCAATCGAGACAATCAAGCGTGTCTCGTGATGATTCAAGTTCAATCAAATTGCTAGTTCAATTACTAGCTAAGACTCGCATGGGAGCGCAGTGTGCGCTCATGGGGAGTGCTGCGGTTGCAACAACTGGTAAAGGGTAACGGACGCCCCCAGTAATTCCCAAATCGAAGGAGATTAACCGTGGGATTAAGCGCGAATTATCGGATTAGAAAGGCAACGCTCTCTTTGGAGTCATCGATTTCTAACTGCCATTCATAGCGGCCAGAAGCTAAAACCAGGTTATTAATGTTGAGGGCCATCGGAAAAGAAATAGGGGTGCCTTCGTGGTGACCCGGTGGCCGGCCAACTTCAAATTGACCAGCGGTCCCGATTACATTTCCGGCTTCATCGGTAATGGTATTTCCATCTTCGTTGACCAATTTCAGAGACCAATTGAGTTTCTTGTTAGTAGAGGTCCAAGGGATTTCTGCCTTTATCGCAACTGACATTGTTGGCATTGGGGAACTACCGACATCCCAGCCGCCACCCAAGATAAAGAGCTTGCCGTTAACTTCCTGAGCCGCATCGGCCAGAAGCATAAATATTTTCATCGGAATCCAATCCGTTAGATCTCAAATTCTAGTTTAAGTCAAGAGCCTTATCTAGGGGAGGTAAAAAGTAGACCAGCGGCAAGAAGCAAGATTCCAGCAGCCGAGATTGCGGTAAGCGCGCGCCGAATTCTGGGGCGAGCTAAAAATACCGATGCGCGGTCAACCATATTTACAAGAAAGCCATACCAGGTGGTGGAAACGGTGGCTTGAACTAAGGCCAAGAGAAAGATTCCCCAACCTAAAGAAAAACTCTTTGGTACAAATTGTGGGATGAATGCGACCGCGAAAACTGCCGCTTTAACATTTGTTAAATTGGTAATTAGCCCCAGGCGGTATGCCGAAAAAAAAGAAGTTCTTGCGGTACCTGTGAAGTCGAATTTGCCAAATTCTTTCCGAAGCTCCCAGAGCGTTTGAATGGCAAGAAAAACTAAGAATGCGACGCCGGCATATTTTAAGACTGAGAATGCCGTATGTGATTTAGCAAATATTGCCGAAAGACCTACCGCTGAAAGAGATCCCCAGACAATCAGGCCCGAGGCATTCCCAAGAACTGAATAGAAGGCTGCCCTTGAGCCGCCGACTAAACTTTGACGCAAAACCATAGCCACGCCTTGTCCGGGGACAATTGCCAGGAGTAACGCAGTCAGCGCAAAGGCGGGAACGATCTTTAGTAGTTGAATCAAATTATTTCGTTACCTTACGACGCCACTCTGCATATTCGTTCGCTAACTCGTCGACGTAATTGATTGATGCCAATCCAGTTGCTTTAGTTAGTAATAGATCGGCTAACTCTGGATTACGAGCAAGAACGGGACCATGCAGATAAGTTCCAAAGACATTTCCGCTGTAGGCGCCGTCGGTAAGGCTGTCACCATTACCGCGACCAACAATTACCTGGCCAAAAGCAGTTACGCCAGCGCCGAGTGATGTAACTCCACCATGATTTTCAAATCCAGTTAACTCAGTATCTAAAAGCGGTGACTTAATCTTGATATCCCCAACGCAGCGCGGCTCGCCTGGCTTAGTGGATACATCGAGCAACCCAAGGCCTGAAACCTTTTCGCCTTGAGCGTTGATAAAACTATCGCCAATTATTTGAAATCCAGCACAGATGGCCAGCAAGATCGCACCGTTGGAGATAGCGGTAGCAAGCTGACCGCTCGATTTGAGATCATGAAGACTTAGCGATTGCGCAGCGTCTTCGGCCCCACCCATCAAATAAATATCAGCACTATTTGGGAGTGGTTCATTGTAAGAAATATCGATAACTTGAGCGCCGACACCGTTTAAATGAGCGCGAAATGCAAGAACATCGGCATTCCCGCGGTCCCCATAAGTCCCCAGTAGCTCATTATGAATTCGAATAATAGTGAGCATCAACGACTCAACTCAAAGAAGGCGGTGTATGCCGATAGAACTTGGACCTTTGCGCCGGCCGGGAAACTGCGCATGGCACTTTCATAATTTTCACTTGCCGGCGCCTCGATACCTTCAACATGCAACCGATATTGTAGATCGAGCGCTCGTTCACCGGTCACATAAATATTGCGGCCACGCAAGATTTCAAAAGAAACATCAAATAGCCAAGATGTATCAATGCCATCCACCTCGCGGGAATTAAGAATCAGAATGACATCTTTTGAGGTTACGGATTTAAGCGCCTCGGTCCAGGATGCTGGATTCTTAGTTAATCTAATGATGGATTCAACGCCGCCGATTTCCTTGGTGATGGTGCGTTCGAGCTCACCAGGATTAGAAGTTAGAGAATTGGCTCCAAAGTGCGCAGCCGCGATGTTGGCTAAAATGGCGTTTCGTTCACCAGCGCTTGCTGCTTCAAATTTTTTATCATAAGTGCGATTTGTAAGACCGCAATCGGAATCGTAAATTCCATCGCGCCAACGAAGATACCTGCCACATTCTGGGCAGACAGCGCCATCTGGATGCGGCCGTCCGCCAAATGAAATGCGGATGACTTTCGTAGCCGTGGCTGTAGCGTAATTAACGTATGGATCATCCACATCCACTACAAAGGTAACTTCGGTTGCGAGTTCTGCAATCTCTCGCCACTTATCAGCTACCCGTTTTACTTCGTGCATTCGGTGCAGTTGGTCTCTGGTTAGGTTTAACAGGAGAACGACTTTTGGATTGGTTTGCGCAATAATCGAAGGCAGGTGCAGTTCATCAATTTCTAGTACTGCGTACTCGTGTGGTGACATTAGAGAGCTAGCTATTCCCCATGCCAGGTTCGAGCCAGATTCACTGGTTGCTACCGTACCCAGTTGCCGCATAATTTTCGTTAAGAAGCGGGTCGTGCTGGTTTTGCCGTTAGTACCGCTGACCAAAATTATCTTGCGATCAATTGAAAGTTCTTGAATGGCTGTTGGTCGCAAACCCAGCAGAACGCGACCTGAAATGGTTTCGCCAGATTTGCGGAGAAAAGTCTTTGAAGCCCATGAGGCTAACATTGCGATAAGAATCGCACGCTTTAAACCTCGGTTTGGCATCTAAATCCCATCATCTAGAGATCGATCGAGCCACCTGTGAGAGTCGAACTCACGACCTACGCTTTACGAGAGCGTCGCTCTACCGACTGAGCTAAGGCGGCGAAGGTAAAAATTAATCTAAGCGAATTGTTCCATTAGGAGTTTTTAAATGGATGGCTACGACACCAGTCATTCCCTCGTTATCTTCAACATTAATCCATTGGACCTCAACGCCATTAAGCGCGCTCTTAATATCTAGGCCCAACCAATTCTCAATGGTCTCTGGGTCGCCAGCAATTTCAATCTTCTCTATCGCGGAAACGGCTTTGCCATCAAGAGAGGGGTGATCGTTGGTTAACCATTCAATAAAGAATGGAAGTTGGGAATCATAAATTGTGGCAAGAACGCCGATCTGCTTCCAATGTAAGTCAGTTCCATCGGGACGTTTGCGATGACCTTCAACCGCACCGCGGCCAATTCGATCTTCAATGGTTTTAATATCCTCGGTAGCAACGACCCAGGTCAGCCAGCCGCCGCCTTCATTGGCTCGCTTTGAAACCGCTTGGCCAAACGGGGTCTGATCTGCTGCTGGGTGATCAAGTGGACAGACAACTTCGAGATAATGGCCATTCATGAGAGGCAAAGTGAAGTTGCGAGTACCAAATCTCGGATGAATTCCGCCATCGACAAAGGCTGAGCCCAATCTGGAACCTAGGCGCTGAACGACATCAACTAGTTGGTCGTGGGAGGCTACATATGAGACGTGGTCGAGGTGCATAAGTAAATCTTGCCCTATCCGATGGGGTGCTTTTTACCATCACTGACGGCAAACCAACGGCTGGCCAGGCACTTTGCCGGTTAGGAAAAAGGAGTCCACGACGCTGTCGATACAGCTGCTACCGCGATTGTGGCCAGTATGCCCATCACCATTAAAGGTAAGCAGGGTGGAGTTTTTAAGGTCTTGATGGAGAGCCTGCGCCCATTGATAAGGGGTCGCTGGATCCCGAGTAACCCCAATAACTAGTAATGGTGGCGTGGCCAAATTTCGAATCGGGGTGGCCAGAGTCAAAGGGGGAACCGCCCAGTAGTGACATGGCAACCCCGCATACGCGAGGAAGGGGCCAAAGACCGGGGCAGCCTTTGCGAAGAGGGCAACATCGGGCTGAATCTGAGCCAGCGACCTGGGGTCGCGCCAATCCATGCAGCTAATGATCTGCGAAATATCATTTTGATTATCTAAATACTGACCACTCTTATCCCGGTGGGTGTACTCGTCGGATAGGTCTAAGAGAAGTTGTCCATTGTGTTGCGTGATGGCCTGACTAAGCGCCGCGGCTAACTGCGGCCAACCATTCTGATTGTCGTAGAGCGAAGCGGCGATTCCGGTAACAATTAGTGCAGGAGTTACTTTTCGGTTAGAAGTGCTAGCGAGTGGTTTGATCTCCGCGGAGGCTATTAATTTTTCAATTTCCGCTAACTTTATCTTTCCTTGTTGCGTCAAGAAGTCATGTAGCGCTAAATCAAAGGCAACGGCTTGCGCCAAATTTTGATCTCGGATTGAAACGTTGGGATCTACGGCGCCATCCAAAACAAAACGCCCCATCGAGTTTGGATAAAGCGCGGCATAGAGCGTTCCCAAATAGGTCCCATAACTTTTGCCTAAGTAATTTAATTTGGTCTCGTGCAGAGCAGATCGCAAGAGTTCCATATCTTTGGCACCTTCTAGAGTGCTGTAATGACCGAGATTGTGGCCGGCAACATGGGCACACAATCTTGCAAACTCCCGAGACAAACTTATTAGCGCTTGAGTTTGCTTAGGAGTGTCAGCTTTGCCGTCATTTGCTAAGAAGGTATCAGTCTGGGTGTCGGTCTGGCAGCGAATTGGCTCCGAAGAGTTAACGCCACGAGGGTCGAATCCAACAATGTCGTAGCGAGAGTAAATCGCGGATGAAACAACTAACTCAGCATTCGCGGCATAATCCACACCGGATCCACCGGGTCCGCCAGGGTTGACGACAATTGCACCAAGGCGCTTACTGGGATTGGTCGCAGAGTGTCGCAACACTTGTAGGTGGAAAACTGATTTACCTAATTTGTTGTAATCAATCGGCACCGTCAATGTTGAACATTCGAAAGAGCCACCGCAACTCTTCCATTTAAGAGTTTGACTCTGGAATTGCTCCAAAGTCCAATTCTTGGCGAAAATATTCTTAATTCCAGGGGAGGCAAAACCAATGAGCAATAGCGCAAAAAGCAGCGAAAATAGTAGTTTTTTACCAGCAAATGGCTTCATCTCAAGGAAACCATGAGCGCTTCAACGGCAAGTAATGGGTTGGCATTGCGCGCCAAATTAGCCCGCGTCTTCATAATGGCTTCGATTTTGCGAAGCGTTTGCTCCGGGGTTGAAGTGGCTGCCAATTTTTGGATTTCAAACTCAAGATCGGAATTAATGATCGCGGCCGATAACTCCAGAGTTCCCGACTGAGCCAGTAAAACATCCCGGTAGAAGGTGGCGATATCTAAAAGTGCACGATCCAAATAATCCCGAACCATTCGAGTTGAGCGCGACTTCTGCTCTTTTTCTAACTCTTTAACGACCTTTGAACCACCCTGGGCTAACTTCGAACCTTGTTGGCCCCAAGCCTCTTTGAGGTTTTGTAGCTCCTTATCATCCCTGGTCGAGGCCTCGGCCTCGGCCTCCTTCTTTGCAGCATCAACTAGTAGTTGGGCCGCTTTAAAAGCCGATGATAAATCGGTGATTGCTAGTGGCAACTTCAGAATTGCCGTTCTGCGATCTCTAGCAGCAAGATCGTTCGCCAAATGACGAGCTCGACCAACATGTCCTTGAGATGCCCTGGCTGCAAAGTTTGCAATGCTAGGCGAAATTAATTCGCTTTCCAACAACTTCGCAACCGCAAGCGCCGAAGGAGTTCTCAGAATTAAATTGCGTGTTCGAGAACGAATAGTAGGGAGTACATCAGTAAGAGTTGGCGCACATAGCAGCCAGACCGTTCTGAGTCCTGGTTCTTCAATTGCTTTTAAGAGAGCATTAGCTGCAGATTCCGTCAATCGATCAGCATCTTCAATTATTACGACCCGATAGCTAGCAACTGATGGTGACCATGAAGCTCTCCCGATCAACTCGCGAACTTCTTCAATCTTTATCGAAAGTCCTTCGGTACGTATCAGCTCGACATCGGCATGGCTACCAGCCAAAGCGGTAGTGCAGTTGTTGCAATTTCCGCAGCCACTATCGGGGCAGAGCAACGCAGCGGCAAAAGCCATGGCCGCGTTTGATCTGCCAGAGCCCGGGGGACCAGTAAAAAGCCAAGCATGGGTCATCGCCTGACTCTCGTCGGCACTGTCCTTTGCTGCGGTCGTGGCATCCGCAAGGATTGCCACCACTTGATCTTGATCGATGAGGTGATCAAAGACTTCGTACATCTAGTTACTTCTTTTTCTTAGCTTGTTGATTTACTTTCAAAAGCGGCATCGTAGAAATACGCTCGATGATTTGGGATTGGATCGCTTCTTTGCTTTGCTTCCCATCGACCACGAAGTAGCGCTCTGGATCTACATTTGCTAGGTTTAAAAATTCTTGCCGTACGCGTTCATGAAAAGCTAGCGGCTCACTTTCGAGGCGGTCGGTCGAGTCCAACCGCCCTAACCCGATTTCGGCGGGCAAATCAAGAATTACCGTCAAAGTTGGGGTTAGTGTTTCCGTAGCCCAGCGCGATATTCGAGCTACCTCTGCAGGTTGGAGAATTCGTCCAGCGCCCTGATAGGCGATGGAAGAATCCAAATATCGATCAGTGATGACAACAGCGCCAGAATCCAGAGCTGGCTTGATCACTGAATAAACATGGTTGGCGCGATCAGCTGCATACATGAGCGCTTCAGCGCGAGGCGAGATATGGCCCGTTTGGTTATCCAAAAGAATCCGGCGAAGTTGAATCCCGAGCGGCGTGCCACCGGGTTCGCGAGTCAGTACGACAGTTTCGCCAATCGATTCTAGATATTCCTTGAGCATTTTGGTTTGAGTAGATTTTCCGGAACCTTCGCCACCTTCAAAAGAGATAAAAATTCCAGTCTTTACAGCGCCAGTGATCGCACCAAGTTCGCCGCGGAAAGCTGCAAGTACATCAGACCAGAGCGAGACAGTTGGACGATCCCGCATTTGGCGGTAAGAAATAATGCCAACCGTTACTCCGATGACACCAGCAAAAAACATTGTAAAGGCAGCACCGTTGTAGGTTAAAACTGTTCCTCGAACATTAAAGGAATGGCGCCCGATGGCACCGGCAGCGACTGGAGCAATTGCAAGAACTAATACCAGCGAGATTCGAATCAAAGATTGAACGAAGGCAAAAGTTCGGCCACGAACTTCGTCTTCGACTTCAAGACCTAACATCGTAAATCCAGTTACCCAAGAGACGCCGGCGAATGCTCCTAGAAGCACGGTTACAAATAGCGCCAATACCAAGTTAGAAATTAGCGCCAGCAGAATCAGAAATGCAGAGGAGATAGTTAAAGCCGCACCGAATAATCGCCGGCGTGAGAATTGATTAAATATCTTTGGTCCTAGCGAAATACCAAGCGCCAAGCCAGTAAATACCGCACCAAAGAGAATTCCGTAGGCCGCATCTCCGGCATGCAGATCACCAACGAAGGTACGAGCTAAACCAATAACGGCACCGGCGGCAAAGAAAGCTCCAAGCATTCCGAAAATTAATCCGCGAATTACTTTGGAATCATTTACAAATTTAAATCCTTCAATCAACGCCTTGCCAATGTTTTCATTAGCAGCGCCTTTGGTGGCAGGGCCTTTTGGAATCTCTTTAAGTTGATAAACGATGTAGGCGGTGTAAAGGAAAGAGATAGCATCGATATAAAGTGCAAGATCAGCAGAGGACCCGAATCGATGGGGCACATAATTTTCAAGTCCACGGGTAACCAGCGCTAAGAATGAGAAGACCAGTGCAGCAAGTGGCGCTGTGCCGTAGGAGGCAAGCAAGGTAACTTGGTTGGCGCTTTCGAGTTTATTCTTTGGAACCAGATTCGGAACTGAAGCTTCTTTGGCCGGAGACCAGAAGAGCGTCACTGATTCAACTAGAACGGTCGCGGTATAAAGCCAAAAATAGTTGCCAACTAGCGGGATCGATAGGTAGAGCGCAAAACGGAGCAGATCGCACACGATCATCAGTCGGCGGCGATCAAAACGGTCCGCAATCACGCCTGCCAAAGGTCCAAGTAGCACTGCTGGCAGCAATCGAACGATAAAGACGCCAGCGATTGCGAAGGTGGCTTTCTGATAATTGCCACCAGAGAGTTCTTGGGCCAACGCTGTGGTTGCCAGCAAACCCAGCCAATCTCCGAACGAGGAGAAGGCCATTGAGTTCCAGAGCTTTCTGAAAGCGGGGATGGCCAGGACGCTACGGCTCTCCGACTGAGCTGGTGGGCTCGGATAAGGCAGCGACTGGGACATGGGGCTAAGCCTAGACGGCTAAGGTCTTGCCTTTCCCGGTGGCAGCTTTCTTCTTGGTTTTAGCAGCCCCGGTGGCTTTTACGATGTTCTTGGTCAAAGTAGGCGCAGTCTTCTTCCCACGAACAGTAGTTTTCTTGGCAGTAGTTTTCTTGGCACCCTTTTTAACCTTGGTGGCGCCACCATTTTCCGCTTCCCACGCCCGTCGGCCAGCCAAGAGTTCAGTGCCGCGTTCGAGCGTCAGAAATTCCACCGTATCGCCGCGGCGCAGCGTCGCGTTGGTTTCGCCATCGGTGACATAAATTCCAAAACGGCCATCTTTAACCAAAACGGATTTTCCGCTGCCGGGGTCGATTCCCAAATCCTTTAACGGTGGTTTGGCAACGCCGCGTCGACGAACCTTTGGCTCTTTATAGATTGCAACTGCTTCATCAAAGGTCATGCTGAAGAGTTGATCTTCGGAAGTGAGGGTTCGCGAATCAACGCCGTGTTTTAAATATGGGCCATACCGACCATTTTGAACGGTGATCTCAGTGCCATCATATTCGCCTAGCGTTCTTGGTAGCGAAAGAAGTTTAAGTGCATCATTAATATCGATCGTATCTAGCGACATCGTAGAAAGCAGTGAAGCGGTTTTAGCCTTTTCAGATTTCTTGGCACCCTCTGGAAGTACTTCAGTTACATAAGGTCCGAAGCGACCAGACTTTGCTAAGACTGGAAGTTGGGTTGCGGGGTCTAAACCAAGTTCACGTTCACCGGAAGGTTGCGAAAGTAGTTCGATCGCAATTGCAAGAGTTAGCTCATCAGGTGCCAGCGACTCTGGGATGTTGGCAAACTTACGGGCATCGCCTTCGCCTTGTTGCAAATAAGCACCATATCGACCAACGCGGATTTCAATGCCTTGGCCCATCTTCATGGTGTTTATCTCTTGAGCATCGATCGCACCTAAGTCTGCAGCTAAATCTTGCAGCCCTGGATCGCCTTCGGTGCCGTAAAAGAATCTTGTTAACCAGGCGACTCGCTCTTCCTCGCCATTAGCGATTCGATCGAGATCCTCTTCCATCGAGGCGGTAAATTCGTAGTCGACTAATTTACCGAAATGTTGTTCCAGTAAACCGGTTACTGAAAATGCCAAGAAGGTTGGAACTAGCGCCCGGCCACGTTTAGCAACATAGCCACGATCTTGAATCGTGGAAATTATCGAAGCGAAGGTTGAGGGCCGGCCAATGCCCAGCTCTTCTAATTTCTTTACAAGCGTGGGTTCGGTGTAACGAGCCGGCGGCTTGGTTTCATGGCCTTCGCAACTGTACTGAAGGACCTTCACGGAATCACCCACTGACATTGCTGGCAGCCGCTTTGAATCATCATCTTCGGTTTTTTCATCCGAAAGTTCTTCGTAGGCAGCTAAGAATCCAGGAAAGGTAATAACTGAGCCATTGGCGCGGAAAATCGCGGCTTCGCCGGTTTTGGTATTAACATCAAAATCAACGCGCATTTGGAGTTTTTTGGCATCTGACATTTGAGAAGCAATGGTTCGCTTCCAAATCAAGTCATACAAGGCAAATTCATCGCGCGAAAGCTCTGGAGCTAATTCACCAGGGGTCTTAAATGTATCTCCCGCTGGTCGAATCGCTTCGTGCGCTTCCTGGGCATTCTTGGTCTTGCCTTCATAAACTCGAGGAGAGGTAGGAATGTAGTCAGCCCCGTATAAAGATTTTGCCGAAGCGCGAGCAGCTCCGATTGCCGCCTGTGAAAGCGTCACTGAGTCAGTACGCATATAGGTGATGTAACCATTTTCATAAAGTCGTTGCGCGACGCGCATCGTTAACTGCGCACCCCAACCCAATCTGGAACCGGCATCTTGTTGCATTGTTGATGTAGTGAACGGCGCCTTTGGTCGTTCGGTTCGTGGTGACTCTTCGGTGGACTTCACCAAGAGTGATGAACCAGCAAGTGAATCAACTAGCGAACGAGCCGCAGCTTCGTCCAACAACAAAATATTTTCAAGCGACTTCTCTTTAATTCCGCCATTTGAATCGAAATCATTTGTCGCAGCAACGCGCTTACCGCTTAGCGAAAGTAGGCGGGCATTAAAACCGGCCTCGCAGTTAGCCGTTAAATCCCACCAACCAGAAGAGATAAAGGCCATTCGTTCGCGTTCGCGCTCGACAATTAGTCGGGTTGCAACAGATTGAACCCGGCCAGCAGAAATTCGCGGCATGACTTTTTTCCAGAGTACGGGAGAGATGCGATAGCCGTAGAGCCGATCCAACACGCGACGGGTCTCCTGCGCATCCACCATTCGGTAATCTAAATCGCGCGTCTCCTCCGCAGCTTTTTGGATCGCCTCTTTGGTGATTTCATGGAAAACCATTCGGCGAACTGGAATCTTTGGTCTAAGAACCTCAATTAAATGCCAAGCGATTGCTTCGCCTTCGCGGTCCTCATCAGTTGCCAGGATTAGTTCATCGGCGTTCTTCATCAACTCTTTAAGTTCCGAGACTTTGGCGCGTTTATCTGGATTAATTACATAAAGTGGGGCGAAGTCTTCCTCGATATTTACGCCCTCTTTAGCCCAGGCAATCTTTTTATACTCTTTTGGGATATCAGCCGCGCGCATTGGTAGGTCCCGAATATGGCCAACCGAAGCCTCAACAACATAGTCATCGCCAAGAAAACCCCCGATTTTGCGAGCTTTCGCGGGGGACTCGACGATGACTAGTTTGGTACCCAATAGCTTCTTTCTTTTCGCTTATCCCGTTAGACGATCGTGGTTGCGCCGCGGCGGCTACGGATAAGTGCTCCAACAATTACAACAACTGCGACCAGCGAAATGCTGGTGCTGATTAGTTTGTGACCGTTTAGCGCGAAACCAACGATCGCAGGAGTAATCAAAAGACCGACCAGGTTCATTACCTTGATCAGCGGGTTAATGGCTGGACCGGCGGTGTCCTTGAAAGGATCGCCTACGGTGTCGCCAATGATGGTGGCTGCGTGATCATCTGATCCCTTGCCGCCGTGGTGGCCATCTTCCAACATCTTCTTGGCGTTGTCCCATGCGCCGCCAGAGTTAGAAAGGAAGACCGCCATCAAAGTTCCAGTTCCAATTGCGCCAGCAAGGTAAGCGCCAAGAGCGCCAACACCTAAGCCGAAACCAACCGCGATCGGAGCCATAACGGCTAGCAATCCTGGGGTAGCAAGTTCCCGGAGTGAATCGCGGGTACAGATATCTACCACGCGGCCATATTCTGGCTTTTCAGTTCCAAGCATGATTCCTGGGTGCTGCAAGAATTGATTTCGAACTTCTACAACAACTGCTCCAGCTGCACGGGATACGGCGTTGATAGCCAGACCCGAGAACATAAAGACAACGGCTGCGCCAATAATAAGTCCCACCAAGTTGCGAGGATTTGCAACATCTAGAACGCCATTGAATTGCAGATCAGTAACAACTTTTCCGGAATCAATAACGGCCTTCTTGATCGCATCTGTGAAAGCGCCAAAGAGTGCGGTTGCAGCAAGTACTGCGGTGGCGATTGCAATTCCTTTGGTGATTGCCTTTGTGGTATTTCCTACGGCATCCAAAGAGGTGAGAATCTGAGCGCCTTCGCCCTTTACATCGCCGGACATTTCAGCGATTCCTTGAGCGTTGTCGGAGATTGGCCCGAAGGTATCCATTGCAACGATAACACCAACGGTAGTTAGCAATCCTGTACCTGCTAACGAGACCGCAAATAGAGATAGGACGATTGAGCCATGACCCAGCAAGAAAGCGCCAAATACTGCTGCCGCGATCATAAGAGCTGAATAAACTGCTGATTCAAAACCGATTGCGATACCAGCCAAGATAACGGTTGCTGCGCCAGTCTTGGAAGAAGCGGCAACATCATTAACTGGACGCTTGCCAACTTCGGTGAAGAAGCCAGTAAGTAGTTGAATAGCAGCGGCGAGAATGATTCCGATAAGAACAGCACCAAAAGCTAGAATCCGAGGATTTACATTTACGGCAGCAGCTTCAGTAGTTAATCCAGCCATCTGCTTTAACGAAGATGGAAGATAGGTAAAGGTTGCAAATCCAACTAGAACTGCCGAAATAATCGCCGACATAAAGAAGGAACGATTAATTGCAGTCATTGCACTCTTGTCCGTGCTACGAAGTCGGGTAATGAAAATTCCGACGATTGCAGTCAAGATTCCGATTGCTGGCACAATAAGTGGATAAATAAGACCGGCGTCGCCGAATCCAGCTTTTCCTAAAATAAGGGCAGCTACCAAAGTAACGGCATAGGATTCAAAGAGATCCGCGGCCATACCGGCGCAATCGCCAACATTGTCACCGACGTTATCGGCGATGGTTGCCGCATTTCGTGGGTCATCTTCTGGAATACCTTGTTCAACTTTTCCAACTAGGTCGGCACCGACATCGGCTGCCTTGGTAAAGATTCCGCCACCAACACGCATGAACATCGCGAGCATCGCAGCGCCAAAACCAAAACCTTCAAGTACTGCTGGGGCATTCTCATGGTAGATAACAACAACCAGCGAGGCGCCGAGCAATCCAAGACCAACAGTGGTCATACCAACAACACCACCGGTACGGAATGCGATTCGAACCGCCTTCTCGGCAGAGTTCTGTCGGGCAGCTTCAGCTACTCGAACGTTTGCCCGAACTGCCAACCACATACCGTTGTAACCAACGCCGGCGGAGAAGAGCGCTCCGAGCAAGAAGAAGATCGAACGACCGATACGAATCTCGCCAGAACCTGGGAGCGCAAAGAGAAGTACGAAAACAATTGCCACAAAATAGGAGAGGGTTTTAAATTGTCGATTGAGATAGGCGGCGGCACCTTCTTGAACTGCGCCAGCGATCTCTTTCATTTTTTCGGTACCTTCATCAGCGGCCAATACTTGGGCGCGAAGTGCGTACGCAATTGCGAGCGCCACTAAGGAAATTCCCAGCACTACATAGACGTAGACCAGGTTTGACCCTGTTACTTGAACCAAATTTGTCACTTAAAACTCCATTCTTGCCTCTTTGCAAGGATGCGCTGCCCTTTTGGCTAGCGGCACATAACGGGCGAAAGGTTACACATAACCTGCCCTCTGTTTCCAATAAGCCCTAATTAATAGGTATCCTTCCTCCCCTATGAATATATTCAATGCCAACAGTGCGATCAACTCCTTCGGCCTAGCTGGGATCTTCAGCATCCTCTTCGTCGAGACTGGCCTTCCTGTCGTAATTGGCCTACCTGGCGACTCATTGCTCTTCATTGCAGGCGTAACCGCCTCTGGAACTGGCGCTGCCCTACACGTCCACATCTCGATTTTGGCCTTGGCTATTGGTGCCCCTCTGTTTGCCATTTTGGGGTCACAATTCGGACATCACTTAGGCCATCGATATGGCGCAAATCTCTTTAATAAACCAAATTCTAAGTACTTCAATCCGGAACGACTCAAGTCGGCAGAAAAATGGATGGACAAATACGGCTACGGAAAGATGATTTTCTTGGGCCGATTTATTCCAGTCGTTCGCCACCTGGTTAATCCGGTCGCTGGAATTCTAAAGATGCCTTACCAAAAATTTCTTTTTTGGAATGTAATCAGCGCGCTAGTTTGGACCCAAGGATTTATCTGGGCCGGCTATCTGATTGGTGAAAAGTTAAAAGGTTCGGTAGATAAATATATTTTGCCAATTGTTGCAGTGATTGTAATTCTTTCCATCGCACCGTTAGCTTGGGAAATTTTCAAAGAGTGGCGATCAAAGAAGCACCTTAGCTAATAAAAGTTTTACAAACCCAAATCAGTTAAGGAATAGGCAGCCCGATATTCAAAACCAGCTGCTGTTACTTTTGGTTCCGCTCCGCGTTCTACGATTACTGCAACTCCAACAACTATGGCGCCAGCTTCTTGTAGCGCTTCAACGGCTGTTAAAACTGAACCGCCAGTTGTTGAAGTATCTTCGACAGCTAAGACTCGACGGCCAGCCACATCCGGTCCTTCGATTCGTCGTTGCAAGCCATGCGCTTTCTCCGCCTTGCGAACTACAAAGGCATCTAACTTTCGTCCAGTTTTTGCCGCGGCATGAAGCATTGCGGTAGCTACTGGATCGGCGCCTAATGTAAGTCCACCAACCGCCTCGTAATCCCAATCTTTTGTAAGTTCCAACATAACTTCACCAACAAGCGGCGCAGCGTCGGCAGCTAGCGTGACTCGACGGAGATCGACGTAGTAATCCGCCTCTTTACCTGAGGATAAAATGACTTTCCCGTGAACAACTGCCTTCGAAAGTATCTGCGCTTTTAGAGTTTCATGTGAATTCATGGCTTTACCTTACCTAAGGCTTGCTTTGCCTCTTTACTTAGGACATGGCAATTTCCCCGGATCGGCTAGAGATTTCTCGATTAGTTCACCGCTTTGGTTTTGGCCCAAAGCCAGGCGAGTACGCCGCTTTAGTGGCATCGGGATTAGCCGTTGCCAGAAATACTATTCTCAACCCACCAGCAGTTGATCTTGGGCTCCAGTCTGTAATTGATCCAGCGCCAACGGATCTGGGTCCGTTCCCGACTCCAAATACGCCCACAGCAGTAACTTTCGCACAAAATATGCGAGCCCAAAATGCCGACTTAGTCGCATGGTGGCTAGATCGAATGGTCCTTGCCAATAATGGTTTAACGGAGCGAATGACTTGGTTTTGGCATGGGCATTGGGCAACGGCAATTGGAAAAGTCGAATATGCCTTGCCGATGAAAATTCAAAATGAAACCTTAAGGAAATATGCGCTGGGTAATTTCAATCAGATGGCTAGCGCAATGTTGCAAGATGCCGCTTTGCAATATTGGCTAGATGGAAATCAGAATCAAAAGGGCGCGCCCAATGAAAACCTAGCTCGGGAATTAATGGAGCTCTTCACTTTAGGAGTTGGCAACTACTCTGAAGATGATGTCAAAGCCCTGGCCCGAGCCTTGACGGGCTTCTCGGTAAACCGTTCCAGCGCGGTTACAACCTTCAACCCAGCCAAACATGATGCTTCAATTCTCTCCATCTTAGGTAAGAGCGCCATCTTTGATCCACCCGCTGCTGTTAATTTATTGACGTCACAGGATGCCTGCACAAATTTCATCGCCAACCGACTTTGGTTCCGATTTATTTCAACTACAACTTCGATTCCAGATTCCGCCATTACATCTGCATTTGCGAATCGAGATTTAGCAGCAACGGTTAAAACGTTAGCCACACATTCAGCGATGAAAAATCCAATCAACTCTCAAGTTAAGTCGCCAGTGGAATGGTTTGTATCGGTTGCTAAGGCTTTGAAAATCACGCCATCGAAGCTGCAAAATCGCGCTCAAGTTCCGAATTATTTGGACAAGCTAGCTCAAGTACCCTTCGCCCCGCCCAATGTTGGTGGTTGGCCGTATGACGAAGCTTGGCTCAACGCTGCAAGTGCGCAATATCGATTGGCATTTGCGGATTTCCTAATTAAACAAGGCGACCTTTCGCCAATAACCAATCAAACCGGTGATCCATTCCAACAATTAGCCGACTGGTTAGGAATCGCGGAATGGAGCTCTCGAACCAAACAAGTTCTGCGAACCGTTAGTGGTGATCCAGTAAGAACGACGTTAATTGCCATCTGTTCCCCCGAATATGTAGTGAATGGATAATCATGGACACAATCTCCAGAAGAAAGTTCCTACAACTAACAGGTGCTGGCGCGATTGGTGCAACAGCTGCTCAACTATCGATCTCCGATATCGCCAAAGCGGCGGTTACCCGACCACTCCCACTTGGCACCCCGATAGTGGTAGTCGTAACTCTTTATGGTGGCAATGATGGATTAAATACGGTTGTTCCCTTTAACGATCCAATCTATAAATCTTCGCGCCCAGATATTCTTCTTAAAGATACCCAGGTTTTGCCGATCGGCGAAGATTTGGGGCTAAACGGAACTATGACTGGATTCAAATCACTATGGGATCAAAAGAAGCTGGCGATCGTCCGTGGTGTTGGTTATCCCTCACCAGATCGCTCACATTTTTCCTCCATGGCAATTTGGCAGAGCGCCTCACCAAAAGCGCATGTTAGTTCAGGGTGGATCGGACGTTGGCTAGATTCCCAACAACACGATCCATTTCAAGCTATCGGATTGGGTTCAGTATTACCGCCGCTCTTAGCCGGAGTAAAACAAGTTGGTTCGGTTTTACCATTGGGTGGATTAGTAATTCCCACAGGTTCGCTGGCAACAGATTGCAAGCGGTTATCATTGCCATCAAATGCCGACACGCCATTACAAGCGGCGGCGGCGGTTTCGATGAAAGATCTATTTTCAATTTCCAGTACCGTGACTCCAATTCTTAAACGTCCGGCACCAATCCCAGATAACTTACCTTCAAATGTGGGCGGCAACTTTGGTTCCGACAGTTCGCTTTCACAGCAATTAGATGTCGTCGCCAAATTAGTTGCAGCTGGTTCGCCAACAAAAGTATGGGCAGTCTCTTTGGGTGGATTCGATACTCATGCCGATGAAGTAAAAGCTCAAAGTGCTTTGCTTGGAACTGTTTCAAATTCGATCACTAGATTCCTAAGCCAAATCCACGCTACCAATCGAGCAAATGATGTTGTTGTTATGGTCTATAGCGAATTTGGGCGGAGAATTAAGGCAAACGCTTCACATGGAACTGATCATGGAACGGCGGGCCCAGTTTTCTTGGCTGGTAACCGAATAAATGGTGGCTTCTACGGCGATGAACCTTCATTAACCGCCCAGATTTCCGGCGACCTTGCAGTGACCACCGACTTCCGCAGCATTTACGGTTCAGTTATCGAAGATGTTCTGTCAACACCAGTGGGTCAAGTTATTTCTGGATGGAGTACCAAACTGCCGTTAATTAAAGCGGTTTAGTGCTCATCCCGATATATAACGACATGGCTGGAGTCTCGTCTAACCAAAGACTTTGGCGGATTGGCATCTAACAAGGCAGTTACTTCAATCCGAAGTTGAGCGACTTCAACTGCCATATTGGCTACAGCACTTTCTAGCTCGATAATTCGCTTTATACCAGCAAGATTTATACCGTCGCCAACTAACCGTTGAATATTTCTAAGTGAGGCGATGTCGCGCAGTGAGTATCGGCGTCCGCGTCCGGTGGCTCGATCGGGGGAAACTAAACCCATTCGATCGTATTGCCGAAGCGTTTGCGGATGCATGCCAGATAGCTGTGCGGCAATTGAAATTACATAAACTGGATCAATATCGGAATGTTCGAAGTTGCCCTTTAACTCTTCCTCGCTCATGCTTGAGCTCGTTGCGCTAACTCTTCACGAGGGTTGTATTCCGATGTCGCATCAGCGAAATCTTCGAGCGCCTTCTTAGCTTTCGCTTCTAGGCGTTGTGGAACCTGAACTTCAACGCTAATCATCAAATCACCGGTCGCATGACCTTTTTTGATTCCACGTCCCTTAACTCGAAGCGTTCGACCGTTTGGGGTACCAGGTGCCAGGCGAACCGTTACTTCATCGCCATCTAATGTGGGCACGGCAATATCAGCGCCAAGCGCTGCTTCAGTGAAGGTGACCGGAAGGACCATATGTAAATTCTCCCCTTTGCGGGAGAAAATAGGGTGAGGAATTACATTAATTTGAACGTAGAGATCTCCAGGACCTGCTTGGCCTGGAGAGCCGCGTCCCTTTAACTTAATTTTGGCACCATCATTTATTCCCGCAGGTACTCGCGTGGTAATTGTCGATGGCGCCGATCCTTGAGGAGCTAATTTAAGATTTAGTTCGGTGCCAAAGACGGAGTCGCGAAAAGAGATTGAGGTTTGGGTCGAAATGTCGCCACCTTTGCGCGGCGCTCTGCCCCCACCAAAAAGGGTGCTGAAAATATCTTGGGGATTGCCGCTGCCAAACATGTCTGCGAAATCTCCGCCTTGAAAACCACCTGGGCCAGCGTTTTGTGGGCCACCCCGAGGAATTCGTCCAGAGGTAAATGCTGTTCGCATCTCATCGTACTCGGCGCGCTTTTTATCGTCAGAGAGAACTTCATAGGCCTCCGAGACCTCTTTAAAGCGATCCTCTAATTTTTTATCACCTTTAGTTTTATCGGGGTGAAGTTCGCGCGCCAACTTTCGATACTGTTTTTTAACCGCAGTTGCGTCATCACTCTTTTTCACGCCAAGGATCGAATAAAGGTCTTTTTCATATAGATCTTTGGCAGCCACTATTAATTCTCCGGATCTGTAACTGCAACTCGCGCAGGGCGAATTACACGTTCTTTAAATCGATATCCGGGTTGGAGAATCTGAGTAGCGAGAGTTTCGGTGACGTCTGGAGATGTGGAATGCATTAGAGCTTCGTGAATCATGGGATCAAAAGGCACGTTAGCATCGTCAAACTTGGTTAACCCAAGCTTTGTTGTGATTGCAGTAAGACGATCGGCGACGGCTTTAAACCCACCAGTTAGTTCGCCATGCTGCTCAGCTCTTTCCAAATCATCAAGGATCGGAAGAAGCTCTGTAATAACTAACGCGACTGAAAGTTCGTGAGCCGCAGCACGATCGCGTTCGACTCGCTTGCGGTAATTTGCATACTCTGCTTGAAGTCGTTGCAGGTCAGAAGTTAGTACCGCTACTTCATCGACTACTGCTCCAACTTCAGCAAGAGCTTCATCAACAGCGGCAGAGAGTTCGGCATCCGAGCCCTCTGCCCCATTGGTTAGGTCATCGCTCATCTTTATTCTTCGACGATCTCAGCATCTTCGACGCCATCTTCAGCCTTTGGTGCTGAATCGCCAGCCGCTGCATTAGCAGCGTAGAGCGCGGCACCCAGAGCTTGGCTGAGTTCAGAGACCTTCTCGGTTGCACTCTTTATGCCAGCGTAATCGGCACCTTCGAGCAACTTCTTCAGGTCAACGAGGGCAGCTTCAACTTCGGCTCGCTTTTCGGCAGCTTCGCCTTCGGCGAATTTTTCGGCGTTCTCCTTGATGAATTTCTCGGTTTGGTAGACCAATGCTTCACCGGTATTACGAGTTTCAGCCTCTTCTTTACGAGACTTATCCTCGTCGGCGTGAGCTTCAGCATCCTTCATCATTCGATCAATCTCATCCTTAGATAGCGCAGAGCCACCAGTGATGGTCATTGATTGAACTTTTCCGGTTCCTAAATCCTTTGCGGATACGTGAACAATTCCGTCAGCATCAATATCGAAAGTTACCTCGATCTGTGGAACCCCACGAGGAGCTGGAGGTAGTCCAGTTAATTCGAACATGCCTAACTTCTTGTTGTAAGCGGCCATTTCGCGCTCACCTTGGTAAGCCTGGATCTGAACTGCTGGCTGATTGTCGTCGGCAGTTGTGAAGATTTCCGAACGCTTAGTAGGAATTGTGGTGTTACGTTCGATCAACTTTGTCATAACGCCGCCCTTGGTTTCGATACCAAGTGAAAGTGGTGTGACATCAAGAAGTAGAACATCCTTAACTTCACCGCGAAGTACGCCGGCTTGAAGCGAAGCACCGACAGCAACAACCTCGTCAGGGTTAACGCCCTTGTTAGGTTCCTTGCCACCAGTAAGTTCGCGAACTAGATCAACGACAGCTGGCATGCGAGTTGAACCGCCAACTAGAACAACGTGATCGATATTTGCAATTGGAATTCCAGCATCTTTCAAAACTGCTTGGAATGGCTTCTTGCATCGTTCAAGCAAATCCGCAGTTAGTCCTTGGAATTGAGCTCTGGAAACGGTCTCATCTAAGAACAATGGATTCTTCTCGGCATCAACCGTGATGTATGGCAGGTTGATTGAAGTTTGCGCTGAAGATGAAAGTTCGATCTTCGCTTTTTCAGCGGCTTCACGAACTCGTTGCATCGCCATCTTGTCTTTTGTTAAATCGATGCCATTCTTGGCCGCGAAAGTCTTAACCAAGAAATCCACGAGAGATTGATCCCAGTCATCGCCACCCAAGTGGTTATCGCCGTTGGTTGCTTTAACTTCAACAACGCCATCGCCGATTTCTAGCAATGAGACGTCGAAGGTTCCGCCGCCTAAGTCGAAGACGAGAATGGTCTGCTCTTTATCGCCCTTATCAAGGCCGTAAGCCAGCGCTGCTGCGGTTGGCTCGTTAACAATTCGAAGTACTTTGAGGCCGGCGATCTCGCCGGCGTCCTTGGTGGCCTGCCGCTGGGCGTCGTTGAAGTAGGCCGGGACGGTGATGACGGCATCGGTGACGGTCTCGCCCAAGTAGGCCTCGGCATCGCGCTTTAACTTCATCAAGATGCGAGCGCTAATCTCCTGTGGGGTGTACTTCTTGCCATCAATATCTTCGGTCCAAGTTGTACCCATATGGCGCTTTACCGAACGAATCGTCCGTTCCACATTGGTTACGGATTGTCGTTTGGCAACCTCACCTACGAGTACCTCCCCATTTTTGGCAAAGGCCACAATCGATGGAGTGGTTCGGGCGCCTTCGGCATTCGCGATAACGGTGGGTTCGCCACCCTCGAGAACGGAGACGCAACTATTGGTGGTTCCTAAGTCAATACCAACTGCTCTGGACATTTAATACTCCTTATTAGTTATCCCGCCGATAACCTCTATCGGGGAATTAAGCCTGTTTAATGCCGGGCTACGGTCTTATTCTCGCCCTTGAGTGCAACCATGTCAAAAGATTGAGTCAGGTTGGCTCAAGTTTAAGTAATCTAGGTAACACCACTCATACCTATCTTTATTCCTGACAGATTGCCAAGAAATCGAACCAATCTGTGGCTGCGCCTCATACCCTTCACTCATGCTCACCGCGCTCTTTGTCGGAACCTCCTATGCCATCACCGCCGTAGCTTTGGTTTTGGTCGCCTACCGCGGCCACCAGCTCTATCAGATCTTCGCTGCCGGCCAGCCCGACCCAACCCGCTTTAGCAACTACAAGCGCCGCAGCGCCTGGGCAATTCATGAAATCCTCTCGCACACCAAAATGTTGCGCTTTACCGGGTCGGCGCTCGCGCACTGGGTAGTAATGGTCGGCTTCGTGGCGCTACTTGGAACTTTGATCACAGCATTCGGCCAAGTAATTTCGCCAACCTTTGCGCTGCCACTAATTG